>JADMIO010800041.1_pt1 | contig 19115 bp, 19 predicted proteins | sample 8958161 | NCBI WGS metagenome assembly JADMIO01 (sample SAMN16585339, study PRJNA669376) | soil metagenome | isolation source: Crop rotation soil | place: USA: Cullars Rotation, Alabama | collected 2011
TGCTCTCCTGATCTCCTGTTGAAAGGGACAGCTGCCGCGCTTTGTGCTCGAGCGCAGCCAGTACGCGTTCGATTTCGAGACGCCCGCGCTCGATTTCGGTGTCGTCGGTTGACGCCACGTCGATCGGCTCGCCAATCGCGAGGCCGATGCGCGCGAACGGCTTCGGCACCTGCGTACGGTCCCAGCTGTTCATTTCCCAGTAGTGGTTCGCTTCCAGGTGGAACGGCAGGATCGGATGGCCGGTCGCGCCGGCGAGGAACACCGCGCCCGGCTGCGCCACGCGCGCCGGCCCGCGCGGGCCGTCGATCGCAAAACCGGCCGGCTTGCCGTCGAGAAGATCGCGCCGCATCTGCACCAGCGCCTTCGCCCCCCCCTTTGAGGTCGACCCGCGTGCCGTGCCGTAACCGAATCGCTCGATGATCTGCGCGATCCATTCGCCATCGTCACTCCGGCTCGTCATGACGACGATGCCGCGGTGACGGAAGTACAGAGTCGCGGGAAGAATGCGGCCGTGCCAGAAGACCATGACGGGCTGCCTGCCCGAGGCGAGAATGGCATCGTAGTGCTCGTCGCCGTCGACGCGCCACCGGTAGGTCGCGCCGAACGCGCGCATGATCGGCACCGCAAGGCCGGCAATCAGCCCGGGACTCACATGCCTTCGTATTGCGGCCCGCCGCCCCCTTCAGGCGGGACCCAGTCGATGATCTGGTACGGATCCATGATGTCGCACGTCTTGCAGTGCACGCAGTTCGACGCGTTGACCTGCAGCTTCTTGCCGCCGCCTTCTGCCTCGACCATCTCGTAGACGTTCGCCGGACAGAAACGGATGCAGGGATTGCCGTACTCTTCGCGGCAGCGCGTCGCACAGACGCTCGCGTCGTGGACGATGAGATGCGACGGCTGATCTTCGGGGTGGCGGGTGCCGGAATAGTGCACGCCGGTCAGGCGATCGAACGTCAACTGCCGATCGATCTTCACCGGATTGACCGTCGACTCCGGATCGGGACGCGCGTCTTTGTAGTACTCCGCGAGCTTCTCGATGCGCGTCCATCCACCGTGCGCCGGCATCGGATCCTTCAACCACCAGCCGCCGGTGAAGAGCGACAGGCCGGTGAACGCCGCGCCGACCAACGAGCCGTAGCTGAACGCCTGGTGCACGTTCCGGACGGGATACAGCTCGCGGCGAACGGCGCTCGCCTGAATGCGATCGTCGTACGCCTTCAGCTTCGCTTCGGACGTGTCGTTCGCGCGGACGGCGTCGAACGCCGTCTCCGCGGCGAACATCCCCGTGCGCATCGCGAGATGAATGCCCTTGAGCCGCGCGGAATTCATGAACCCGGCCGCGTCACCGGCGATCAGCGCGCCGCCGGCGTAGGTCCGCGGGATCGTGTACCAGCCGCCCTCCGGAAGCGCCTTTGCGCCGTAGCGCACGAGCGTGCCCCCTTCCAGCACGGATGCAATCAACGGGTGGCGCTTGAGATGCTGGAACGCGACGTGAGGATCGAACATCGGATCCTTGTAGTCGAGTCCCGCGACGAGGCCGAGCGACACGAGATTGTCGGGCAGCGAGTACATGAACGCGCCGCCGAACTCCTCCATCTTGAGCGGATAGCCCATCGTGTGCACGACGCGGCCCGGCGGCGTCCGGCCGGCGGGCACTTCCCACAGCTCCTTGATGCCGATGGCGTATACCTGCGGCGACTTGCCTTCGTCGAGCCCGAGCTGGCGGACCAGCGACTTGGTGAGGTTCCCTCGCACGCCGTCGGTGAAGATCGTCACCTTCGCGCGGATATCGACGCCCGGCTCGAAGGTCGATTTCTTCCGGCCGTGCTTGTCGATCCCGCGATCGCCCGTCCGCACGCCGGCGACACGAGCCTGCTGCCCTGAGCCTGTCGAAGGGTCGAAGAGGATTTCGGTCGCCGGGAAGCCGGTGAAGATGTCGATGCCTTCGGCTTCGACGAGCCCGGCCATCCATTTCACGAACTTGTTGAGCGAGATGATGTAGTTGCCGTGGTTGTTGAAGAACGGCGGCGTGATCGGCAGGCGGAACTTCGACGCGCGCGTGAGGAAGTAGATGTCGTCGCGCTCGACGGCGGCACCGAGCGGCGCCCCCTTCTCCTTGAAATCCGGCACGAGATCCAGGAGCGACGACGGGTCGAGGACCGCGCCGGACAACATGTGCGCGCCCGCTTCGCGCGCTTTCTCGAGCACCGCGATCGCGAGCGGCTCGCCGCCCTTCTCTTTCTGAAGCTGGGCGAGACGGAGCGCCGCCGACATCCCGGCCGGACCGCCGCCAACGATCAGGATGTCGACTTCTAGCGTCTCGCGCTCACTCACGGGCGCGCTCGCCGAGGTGCAAAAGGTGCAGACGGTGCAGAGGGTGCAAAAGGTGCGGTGCTAAGGGTGCTGAAAGTGCTAAAGGTGCGAGTGCTAAAGGTGCGAGTGCTAAAGGTGCGAGCGCCAAAGGTGCGAGTGCGAAAGGTGCGAGCGCCAAAGGTGCGGGTGGTAACAGTGCGGCGCACCCTTGGCACCTCTGGCACCTTTAGCACCAGCACCATCGGCACCGTTTGCACCTTCTGCACCTTTTGCACTATTTCGCCAGCTCCGCGATCAGAGCTGGCACGACCTCGAACAAATCTCCTGCGATGCCGTAGTCGGCGATCTCGAACATCGGCGCTTCGGGATCCTTGTTGATCGCGACGATCGTTCGCGATCCCTTCATGCCCACGAGATGCTGGATTGCCCCGGAGATGCCGAGCGCGACGTAGAGCTTCGGTGCGACGGTCTGGCCGGAGCTGCCGATTTGCCGGTCCATCGGCAGCCAGCCGGCGTCGCAGATCGGACGCGACGCCGCGAGCTCCGCGCCCATCGCCTGCGCCAACTGCTGCGCGAGCTGCAGGTGCTCCTGCCCCTTGATGCCGCGGCCGACGGCGACGATCCGCTCGGCCTGCGAGAGGTCGACCGCCTGCTTCGCTTCCTTGAACGGCGCTTCCGGCTTCTGGCGGATCTTCGACGCGTCAATCGACACGGACGCCTGGCGAACCGCCGCCGCGGCGCTGCCCTTCCTGGCGGCATCCGCGCGGAACGCACCGATCTGGAACGTGGCGATGTGAGGACCGTCGACCGAGACGTCAGCCTGCAGTTTCCCCTGGAACATCGGGCGCACGTAGGTCCTGGATCCCGGGTCACCGGTCCCGCGTCCCGCGTCCTTGACGGCGATGCAGTCGGTCACGAGCGGCCGGTTCACGCGCGCGGCGAGCGCCGGCGCGAAGTCGCGCGTCTGATAGGTGTGCGGCAGGAACACGCGATCCGGTTTCTCCGCGGCGATGAGCTGTTCGACCGCCATCACGAAGCCGTCGGCGGTGTAATCCTTCAGCGCCGGGTCCTCGACGGTGATGACTTCGGCGACATCGGCGGCGGCGACTTCGCCGGCGACGCCGCTGACGCCCGAGCCGAGAACGGCGGCCTTGACGGAATCGCCGGCCGTTTGCGCGGCGGCGATGGTCTCGAGCGTGGCGCGATTGAGCTTGCCGTCGCGCTGTTCGGCGATGACGAGAATCACAGCGCCCTCGCTTCCTCGCGGAGGCGCTTGACGAGCTCCTTCGCGGCGTCGGCGGCGCTTCCCGGAATCATCTGCGTCTTCTTGCCCTTCTCGGGGAAGTAAAGGCTCGCGATCCGCTGCGACGGCGCGCTTGCCGGAGGCGCCACCTTCTTGATCTCCTTCTTCTTCGCCGCCATGATCCCCTTCAGCGTCGCGTAGCGAAGCTGGTTGATGCCGCTCTGAATCGTGAGCAGCGCGGGCATCGGCAGCCCGACCCACTGGAACCAGCCGCCTTCGAGCTCGCGCTTCACGCGCAGTCCTGAATCGGTCTTCTCGATCGCCATGATGATCGTGGCGTGCGGGATGCCGAGCTTCTCCGCCAGCACGACACCAACCTGGCCGAAACCCTGATCGTCGGACTGGAGCCCCGTCAGCACGAGGTCGACGGTCTCGTCCTCGATCGCCGCCGCCAGCGCGTCCGCGACGGTGTTGGCGTCGGCGGTGGCGAGCGCGTCGCTCTCCACGTGCAGCGCGCGGTCGGCGCCGCGGGCGAGCGCCTCGCGGATCACCTGCGTCGCGCGCGCCGGGCCGGCGCAGACGACGATGACTTCTCCACTGTGCTTTTCCTTGAGCCGCAGCGCTTCCTCGAGCGCATAGGCGTCAGGCTCGTTCAATTCGAAGGAGGCGTCCTGATCCCGGATCCAGGTTTTCTGATCGTTGACGCGCAGTTGCCACTCTCGCGTGACGACTTGTTTTATACAAACGGCGATTTTCATTTTTTGGCGCTCGGGGCCGGCGCTTCGCGCCGGTGCCCTCCGGCCCCTCGCTCAAGCTCACTTCGCTGCGCTCGCGCTTCGTCGCTCGCTCCGCTCCGTTCGCTACTCCTCATATTTCTTCATCAGCAATGTGCCGTTCGTGCCTCCGAAGCCGAACGAGTTCGACAGGGCATAGCGGATCGGCATCGGCCTGGGCTTGTGCGGGACGTAGTCGAGGTCGCAGCCCTCGTCGGGGTCGTCCAGATTGATCGTCGGCGGCGCGACCTGGTGTTTCACCGCCAGGGCGGTGATGCCGGCCTCGAGTCCGCCGGCGGCGCCGAGCAGGTGTCCCGTCATCGACTTCGTCGACGACATCGCCAGTTTGTAGGCGTGCTCGCCGAAGAGCGTCTTGACGCCGCGCGTCTCCGTCGGATCGTTGATCGGCGTCGACGTGCCGTGCGCGTTGATGTAGTCGACCGCCGACGGATCCACGCCCGCCTTGCGCAGCGCCATCCGCATCGATCGGATCGCGCCGTGCGCCTCCTCGGGCTGCCCCGTCAGATGGTACGCATCCGACGTCAGGCCGTAGCCGACGACCTCGGCGTAAATCGACGCGCCGCGCCGCGTCGCCGACTCCAGCGTCTCGAGGATGCAGATCCCCGATCCCTCGCCCATGACGAAGCCGTCACGTCCTTTGTCGAACGGACGGCTGGCGCGCGGCGGGTCGTCGTTGCGCGTGGACAGCGCGCGCATCGCGGCGAACCCGCCGACGCCGAGCGGCGTGATCGCCGCCTCGGATCCGCCGGCAATCATGATGTCGGCGTCGCCGCGGCGGATGATCTCGAACGACTCGCCGATCGCGTGCGCCGACGCGGTGCACGCGGTGCAGGTCGCCAGGTTCGGGCCACGCGCGCCGAACCGGATCGAGACCTGCCCCGCCGCCAGGTTGATGATCGATGCCGGAATGAAGAACGGAGAGATGCGCCGGGGGCCGCCGTTGAGCAATTCGATGTGCTCGCGCTCGATGGTCTGGAACCCGCCGATGCCCGAGGCGATGAAGACGCCGACGCTGTCGGCGATTGCAGGCGTCACCGTCAGCCTGGCGTCGTCGACCGCGAACTGCGAGGCGGCGAGCGCGAACTGGATGAAGATGTCCATCTTCTTGACATCTTTCTTGTCCACGAACCGCAGCGGGTCGAAACCCTTGACCTCGCCGGCGATCCGCGCCGAGTACAGCGACGCGTCGAACCGCGTGATCGGCCCGATCCCGCTCTTCCCCTCGAGAAGCGCCTGCCAGTTCGCCTCTGTCCCGATGGCGAGCGGGGACACCAGCCCGACGCCCGTCACCACAACTCGCCTGCTCAATCAACCTCCGATACGGACAGCCCTGAGGGGCCGCGCTACTTCTTGGTCTTGGCGTGCGACTCGATGTACTCGATGGCTTCCTTGACGCGCGTGATCTTCTCGGCGTCCTCGTCCGGAATCTCGATGCCGAACTCTTCTTCGAAGGCCATGACGAGCTCGACGGTGTCGAGCGAGTCGGCGCCCAGGTCGTCCACGAACGAGGCGTCCGGCGTCACTTCCTCTTCGTCGACCCCCAGCTGCTCCACGATGATGCTCTTCACCTTGTCTGCTACGGCCATTCAATCCTCCTACATGTACATGCCGCCGTTAACGGCGAGTACCTGTCCTGTAATATACGCTGCCTCGTCCGACGCCAGGAAGCAAACGGCGGCGGCAATGTCCTCGGGCGTTCCCAGCCGCTTCAACGGAATCTTCGCGGCCCATTCCTCGCGCGCCCCGTCCGTGATGGCGCGCGTCATGTCGGTCTCGATCAGCCCCGGGGCGACGACGTTCGCCGTGATGTGGCGCGACGCGACCTCCTGGGCGACCGACTTCACGAACCCGATCAATCCCGCCTTCGAGGCGGCGTAATTGGCCTGGCCGGCGTTGCCCCCCTGACCGACCACCGAACTGATGCAGATAATCCGCCCGCTGCGCTGCTTGATCATCGGCTTGAGCACCGCCTGCGTCAGCCCGAACGCGGCGGTGAGATTCGTAGCGATGACGGCGTCCCAGTCGTCGCGCTTCATCCGGAGCATCAACTGGTCGCGCGTGATCCCCGCGTTGTTCACCAGGACGTCGATCCGGCCGTGCCGCTGCAGCGTGCCGCCGATCAGCGTCTCGATCGCGCCCGCGTCACTCACGTCGACGGTGGCGGTTTCCGCCGCACCGCCCGCCGACGCGATCTCCGCGACGGTTCCCGCGGCATTCTCACCGCGAGCCGCCGCGACCACCGTCGCCCCCTGCGCCGCGAGCTTCATCGCAATCGCGCGGCCGATGCCCCGCGACGCCCCCGTCACGAGCGCGACCTTCCCGGTGAGCTCGATCATATATTCAAGGCCTCGTCGAGGCCTTTCGGATCTTCCACGCTCGTCACACGGACGCTTCTGTCGATTTTCTTGATCAGGCCCGCCAGCACGGTGCCGGGACCGAGCTCCACGAACGTGGTCGCGCCTTCGGCGATGAGCCGCTTGACGACATCCTCCCATCGCACCGGCGCCGAGACCTGCCGGATCAGCGCATCGACGGCGTCCGCGGCGGTGCGCTTCGGTTGGGCGTCCACGTTGGCGACGACGGGCACCGACGGATCGTGCGTCGAGAGGGCGCGCAGTTCCGGCGCGAGGCGCTCCTGGGCCGGCCGCATCAGCGGACAATGGAAGGGCGCGCTCACCGCGAGCGGAATCGCGCGTTTGGCGCCGAGCGCTTTCGCGCGCTCGCCGGCGCGCGCGACCGCCGCCGCGTGACCGGCGATGACGATCTGGCCCGGCGCATTGAGATTGGCCGGCGTCACGATCTCCCCGTCCGCCGCCTCCGCGCACGCGCGCGCGACGCCGTCGGCGTCGAGACCGAGAATCGCCGCCATCGCGCCCGCGCCAACCGGCACCGCTTCCTGCATGTATCGCCCGCGGCGCCTCACCGTGCGCAGCGCATCAGCGAAGGATAGCGTACCGGCCGCGACGTGGGCCGAGTACTCGCCGAGGCTGTGCCCCGCGGCGAACGACGGCGTCACCCCGCGCTCCGCCGCAATGCGCGCGGCGGCGGTGCTGACGGCAAGAATCGCCGGCTGCGTGTTCTCCGTCAGCATCAGCCGATCCTCGGGCCCCTCGAAACACAGGCCGCTCAGCGACTCGCCAAGGGCGGCATCCGCTTCCGCGAACGTGTCGCGGCACACCGGAAACGCGTCGGCGAGCGCTTTCCCCATACCGACCTTCTGCGCACCTTGTCCGGGAAAGACGAAGGCGATCATGCGATGTCCGAGGCGCGCGGCGCGCCCGCCTCCGCCCGCGTTTCGTTCTCCGCGGGCTTCGGCGAGGTCTCGCCGGAGCCGCGAAGCGGCGAAGGCGGAAGATGCGGAGCGCGGTCGTCAACGGAGGAGGCGGAGAGATCGCGCGAGAGACGTCCGAGGAGGTTCTCCTCGACGGCACGCGCCGCCATCGTCACGGCGTTGGCGACGGCTCTGGCCGACGATCGGCCGTGGCCGACGACGCAGAGTCCGTTGACGCCGAGCAGCGGCGCACCGCCGTACTCCGAGTAGTCGACGCGGCGCCGGAAACGGCGGAAGGCCTGGCGCGACAGCACGTAGCCGACACGGCCGCCGAAGGTGGCGGCGAGCTCGTCGTGCAGCAGCGCCTCGACGGTCTCGACGAGACCTTCGCTGAGTTTGAGGGTGACGTTACCGGTGAACCCGTCGCAGACGATGACGTCCGCGTCGCCGGCGTAGACGTGGCGCCCTTCGACGTTGCCGATGAATCTGACCGGAGCGCTTTTCAAGAGGCGGTGGGCTTCACGCGTGAGGTCGGTGCCCTTCGTTTCTTCCTCGCCGATCGACAGCAGCCCGACGCGCGGCGCGTCGATGCCGAGCGCCACGCGCGCGTAGGCCGATCCCATCACGCCGAACTGCACGAGATGCGGCGCGCGGCAGCCGACCGTCGCTCCCGCGTCGAGCAGAATCGCCGGCTTCTTGCGGGTGGGGATGATCGTCGCGAGCGCGGGACGATCGACGCCGGGCAGCAGGCCGAACGCCGCGTGCGCCGACATCACGGTCGCGCCCGTGTGGCCCGCGCTGAACAGCGCGTCCGCCCGCCCGTCACGAACCGCGTCCGCCGCGACTTTCACCGACGCCCGCGGCTTGCGCCGCAGCGCCAGCGCAGCCGACTCCGATATCTCGATGCAGTCGGGCGCGTCGATCGTCTCGATATCGAGTCTGCGGAACAGCGTCGCGGCGGGATGACGGGCGAGCTCGGCCTTGATCGCGGCCGCGTCGCCGACGAACAGGAGGCCGACCTGCAGGTGCCGGGCGGCCACGAGCGCGCCGTCGACGATGACGGACGGTCCGGCATCGCCGCCCATGGCGTCGATCGCGATTCGCATCAGTTGGCAGTCAGCAGTTGGCAGTTGGCAGAAGTTCACAGTCAGGGAGTTTGCAGTGCTGCCACCTTTCGAACTGCAAACTTCTGCGAACGGCAGACTGCCGACTGCGAGCTACTCCTCGACGGCCTTGACCTGACGTCCCGCGTAGTAGCCGCAGTTCGGGCACACCTGGTGCGGCAGCTTGGCTTCCTGGCACTGCGGGCACTGGCTGCGGCCGACCGGCTTCAGCGCGTCGTGTGTGCGCCGCTTCGCCGTCCGGGTCTTGGAGTGCCGCCGTTTTGGATTAGGCATTCTCTCTTCTCTCTCTCCTGAGCTGTCAGTTCTTGTCGCGATCGAGCAGGCCCTGCAGCGTCGCCATCCGTGGATCCTTCCACGTCGGCCTGTGGCCGCAGTCCGCCTTGTTCAAATTCGTCCCGCATTCCGGGCAGAGCCCCTTGCACGTCTCCGAGCAGAGCGGTTTCATCGGCAGCGCCAGCAGGAACTGCTCGTGCATCAGCTCGGCGAGATCGAGCGTTTCGTCCTGGTAGAACGCCGTCGTGAGGTCGTCTTCGTCGACTTCCCGCTCGGCGTCGTCTCCCGGGCTGGCGTTCTCCGCCTGGGGGATGTAACGCAGCTCGAACGGGCTGTCGACGGGGACCTCGATCGGCTCGAGGCATCGGCCGCATTCGAGCAGCAGGCGCGTCTGCACACGGCCGGTGACGCGGTACGCCTCACGGTCCTTGCGGATGTCCATCACCAGATGCACGGGGGCGACGACCTGATAGTCCTCGGCCTGCGCTTCCGGCGTCCGGAACTGGTCGGGCTGATAAGTCCGCTCGACGTGCTCGTCGGTGAGCGAACCGCTGCCCCGCCGTCCCAGCTGCCTGAGATCGAATTGCATGAACCGCTCATTATACCCCGAAAGCAAGGCTTAGGGCTTACGGCTCAGGGCTTAACGGAGTTCGGCGGCGCGCTTCGATTGCACGGTCGGGTTCAACGGCGGGGTTGCTGATTCGGGTTCTTCGGTTTCGGGTTCTTCGGTTTCGGGTTCTTCGGGTTCGGCGGTTCGGGGTTCGGGGTTCGGGGTTCGGGGTTCGGGGAGCTGTGTTCGGCGGGGCGTCGGCGGGGCGCGTCCCTTTCTGCCCCCTGTAGCGTCCGGCTTTAGCCGGACCCCAGGAACCAGACGGACTCTATCAGAGCGGTGCGCGACCCTGTCTGCCCTGTAGCTTCCGGCTTTAGCCGGAACCCACGAACCAGACAGACTTATCAGATCGGTGCGCGCCCTTTTCTGCCCTGTAGCTTCCGGCTTTAGCCGGACCCCAGGAACCAGACGGACTCTATCAGAGCGGTGCGCGCCCCTGTCTGCCCTGTAGCTTCCGGCTTTAGCCGGACCCCAGGAACCAGACAGACTTATCAGATCGGTGCGCGCCCTTTTCTGCCCTGTAGCTTCCGGCTTTAGCCGGACCCCAGGAACCAGACGGACTCTATCAGAGCGGTGCGCGCCCCTGTCTGCCCTGTAGCTTCCGGCTTTAGCCGGACCCCAGGAACCAGACAGACTTATCAGATCGGTGCGCGCCCTTTTCTGCCCTGTAGCTTCCGGCTTTAGCCGGAACCCAGGAGCCAGACGGACTCTATCAGAGCGGTGCGCGCCCTTTTCTGCCCTGTAGCTTCCGGCTTTAGCCGGAACCCAGGAGCCAGACGGACTCTATCAGAGCGGTGCGCGCCCTTTTCTGCCCTGTAGCTTCCGGCTTTAGCCGGAACCCAGGAGCCAGACGGACTCTATCAGAGCGGTGCGCGCCCTTTTCTGCCCTGTAGCTTCCGGCTTTAGCCGGAACCCAGGAGCCAGACGGACTCTATCAGAGCGGTGCGCGCCCTTTTCTGCCCTGTAGCTTCCGGCTTTAGCCGGAACCCAGGAGCCAGACGGACTCTATCAGAGCGACGTGTCTCCAAGCGTTGCGAGCGATCCCGGCCATCCGCTGTGGAGCTGTCTTCGGTTTTCTGTAGCCTCCGCCTTTAGGCGGAACCGCGAAGCCGCGGAGCCGTGGAACGGCGGAACCTCGGAACCTCGCCCGACCGTGGTGTCTCCGGTAGTTGTCGATCGACGGCAGGCTCCGGAACTCCCATTCTTGGGACGCAGAGCTTCGCCTTCAGGCGGAGTCACTTAGCGGTGCGACGCTGATCTTCGTCCGCGGCATGCCATTTGTCCCGACGACGTGCATGTACAACGGCGGAAGACATCTCGACGACTTTCCCTACATCGGCAAGTTCTCGTACGCGCTGGAGTTCACGACGCTCAATCGCTCACCGCGCTTCCGCGATACCGCGGCGATCGATCTTGTCGTGGCGCAGTTCAGGCGCGCGGCCGGTGAACGCGGCTTTCACGTGATTCATTGCGCGATGCCTGACCACGTGCACCTCGTTGTCGACGGCGAGCGCGACGATTCCAACTGCCTGGCGTTCATCAGGCTGGCGAAACAGTACTCGGGCTACCACTACAAGAAGTCGTTCGGTCAGCCGCTCTGGCAACGATATGGTTTCGAACGCATCATTCGAGATGACGCTGAACGCGCGTTGACGATTCGTTACCTGCTGATGAATCCGGTGCGGGCAGGGCTCGTGCGCGATCCGCGCGAGTATTACGGACTTGGTTCCGACCAGCACACCATCGCGCAGTTGATGCAGATAGCGGAGTACTCTGAACACCACCTTCTACGCTGACGGGTTCCGCCTGAAGGCGGAAACTACAACTTCTCCGCTGACGGGTTCCGCCTGAAAGGCGGAAGCTACACCTTCTACGCTGACGGGTTCCGCCTGAAGGCGGAAACTACACCTTCTACGCTGACGGGTTCCGCCTGAAGGCGGAAGCTACAACGACGCAAAGGCACACCGTTGCCGCCGCCGACCGGCAAACTCTATAGACATCGCTCGCAAGCGCGGTTCCGGCTAACGCCGAACGCGACCACGACGTGAAAGGCACGCCGTTGCCGCCGCCGACCGGCAACCTCTAGAGACATCGCTCGCAAGCGCGGTTCCGGCTAAAGCCCAAAGCGACCACTACGTGAAGGCACGTCGTTGCCGCCGCCGACCGGCAACCTCTCTAGAGACATCGCTCGTAAGCGCGGTTCCGGCTAACGCCGAAAGCGACCACGACGTGAAAGGCACGCCGGTGCCGGCCGCCGACCGGCAACCTCTTGAGACATCGTTCGTAAGCGCGGTTCCGGCTAACGCCGGAAGCGACAGGGAAGAAAGATCGGAAGCGTCGCCGACGTGCCGTCCGCGAGCAGCATCACCGCCGTGACGGACGCGGCGGCGTCGCCACCCCGTGCCTGCAGAACCCCGAACCCGAAGAACCCGTGAGCAGCTACGCCCGTCGACAAACCCCGACGGTGAAGTCAGCCCTTACAGCAACGACACCCAGGGCTTCGGGATGAACAGCTGCTCGTAGAGATTGACGGCGTAACGGTCCGTCATGCCGGCGACGAAGTCCTTGGCGGCGACGTCGAGGCCTTCGGTCTCGATCGTGTGCTGGTCGAGAAACTCCTGCGGCCGCTCGCGGACTTTCTCCCATAAGCCGCCGAGAATCCCGGCGGCTTTCTTGAACTCCGCGGTCGCGACGGCGTTTTCGTAGACCGCCTCGAAGAGAAAGCTGCGCAGACCAACGGTCGCATCGAGGACCCGATCGCTCATCCGCACTTCCGTCAACCCTCCCTCGAGGGTGCGCAAGACCACGTCGGTGACCATGGTGCCGATGCGCTCGGAGGACGACGTGCCGAGCACGTCGGTGCGCTCGCGCGGCAAATCCTCGAGCCGCAGCAACCCGGCCCGCACGGCGTCGTCGATGTCGTGATTGACGTAGGCGATGATGTCGGCGACACGGGCGATCTGACCTTCGATCGTATTCGCGCGGTGCTCGGGATCCGCGCCGACCGGGACGCCGTGCTTCCCCTTCGAATGACGGGCGATGCCGTCGCGGACTTCCCACGTGAGATTGAGCCCCTTGCCGTCGTTTTCCAGGACGTCGACGATTCGCAGACTCTGCTCGTAATGCTCGAAGCCGCCCGGCACGAGCGACTGCAGCACCCGCTCCCCGGCGTGGCCGAACGGGGTGTGGCCGAGGTCGTGACCGAGCGCGATCGCCTCCGTGAGCTCTTCGTTCAGCCGCAACACCTTGGCGATGCTCCGCGCGATCTGCGACACCTCGAGCGTATGCGTCAGCCGCGTGCGATAGTGATCGCCTTCCGGCGCGAAGAACACCTGCGTCTTGTGCTTCAGACGGCGGAACGCCTTGCAGTGGATGACGCGGTCGCGGTCCCGCTGAAACGCCGGACGGATTGGATCCTCCGCCTCGTCACGCGCGCGCCCCTTCGACTCGTCGCTCTTCGCCGCCTGCGGCGCAAGGATTTCGTGTTCGCGCGCCTCGAGCTGCCGCCGTATGGATTTCCCGACCTCCAACCTCCGACCTCCGTCCTCTATCCAAGTATGTCGCGTAAGAAGCTCGTCCCGTGCGCCAGCGGACCGACGCCGAAGATCTCGGCGACGGTCTGCCCGAGATCGGCGAAGGTCGGGCGCGTGCCGAGATCGGTTCCCGGGCGGACGCACGCCCCCACGGCGAACACCGGTACGTGCTCGCGCGCGTGATCCGTACTCGGCGTCGTCGGATCGTTGCCGTGGTCCGCGGTAATGATGAGCAGATCGCGCTCGCGCAGCGACGGCAGGATGCGCGACAGCCGGGCGTCGAAGCGCTCGAGGTTCGCGGCATATCCCTCGGGGTCGTTCCGGTGCCCATACTGCGTGTCGAAGTCGACGAGATTGGTGAACACGAGACCGGGACCGGCGGTCGCGATCGCCTTCTCGATTTCATCGACGCCGTGCTCGTCGCTCTTCGTGTGCACTGCGGTCGTGACACCTCGTCCGGCAAAGAGATCCTCGATCTTCCCGATCGCGTGGACGGTGTGTCCGGCGCCGGTCAGCGCATCCAGCAGCGTCGGCGCGGACGGCGGGAGCGCATAGTCGTGGCGATTGGCGGTGCGGGTGAATGCGCCCGGCTCTCCGACGAAAGGGCGCGCGATCACGCGGCCCACGCCCATGCCCTGCCCGATCAACTCGTAGGCGATTTCGCAGATCCGATACAGCTCGGGCACCGGAATGATCTGCTCGTGCGCGGCGATCTGAAACACGCTGTCCGCCGACGTGTAGACGATCGGACGGCCGGTGCGAACGTGTTCGGCGCCGAGCTCGTCGATGATGACCGTCCCGGACGCCGCGTAGTTGCCGATCGTCTTCCGGCCGATGCGGTGTTCGAATTCCGCAATCACTTCCGCGGGAAACCCGTTCGGAAACGTCGGAAAGGCGCGATCGAGCACGACACCCGCGATCTCCCAATGACCCGTGACCGAATCCTTCCCGGCCGATCGCTCCGCCATGCGTCCAAAGGCGCCGAGCGGCCTGTCGACCTGCGCCATGCCTTCGACATCAACCACGCGCGGCAGCCCCAGCGAACGCAGATTCGGCAGCCGAAGCGTGACGCGGCGCGAGATGTTTCCGACGGTGTTGCTCCCCTCGTCACCGTAGAGATGCGCGTCGGGCAGCTCGCCGATGCCGACGCTGTCCATGACGGTCAGAAAGACTCTGGAGGGAATGATCATTGAAGGACGCGAAGGTCGCGAAGGAGCGAAACCACCTCGTTATGCGTGTCGACGCGCTCGCCGGCGGCGTGAATCCAGCGTAGGTTAGGCTCTTTCCGGAACCAGATCAACTGGCGGCGTGAGTACTTGCGGTTCTCGCGCACGATGAGCTCGCGCGTCGCCGCGTCGCCGCGGACGCCGTGCAGGTGTTCCAGCGCCTGGCGATACACGAGACCGCTGAAGGGCAACGCGGTCTCCGGCACGCCTCGGGCCAGGATGCCGCGCACCTCGTCGAGCAGTCCACGCGCGAACTGCGCGGCGACGCGACGCGCGACGCGATCGGCCGTCTGCTCGGGCGAGATCTGCAGCGCGATCGTCGTGACGTCGAAGTCCGGCAGCGGCGAGATCGTTTCGTTGAAGTGGTCGGTGATCGGCCGGCCGGTGAGAATCCAGACCTCTAGAGCGCGGACGACGCGCTTCACGTCGGCCGGCTGAATCCGTTCCGCCGACGGCCGATCGACGCTGGCCAGCCACCGATGCAGCGTCTGAGGGCCGCGCCGTGCGGCGACGCGCTCCAGTCTGCGGCGCAGCGGTTCGTCGCGTCCGGGTCCCTCGAACAGCCCTCGCGTCAGCGCGCGGTAGTAGAAACCCGTTCCGCCGACGAGCACCGGCAGTTTCCCTCTCGCCGTGATCGCTCGAATGACCGCGGCCGCCTCTCGCGCGTACCGCGCGGCCGAGTATTCCTCGGTCGGCTCGACGAGATCGACCAGGTGATGCGGAATGCCGCGCTGCTCGTCCGGCGGGACCTTGTCGGTGCCGATGTCGAAGTGCCGGTAGACGGCCGTCGAATCGCAGCTGACGATCTCGCCGCCGAACCGCTCGGCGATCGCGAGGCCGAGCGCGCTCTTGCCGGTCGCCGTCGGACCGACGATCGCCAGGAGCCGCGGTTTCACGCGTTAGAAGACGCGCGTCAGCGCGTAGGCGGCGACGACGGTGAGGAGGAGAAAGAGCCCGATCTGCTGAGTGCGGTTCGGCATTTCAGAACTGGCCGCCGCCCGGAGGCGTTTCGTTGAAGTAGAACGTCACGATGAAGCGCCCTTGCTCGTCTTTCATTCGTGGGGCTTCGCCCCCCGAAGCCCCCCGCCACGCTCGCTGGCGGGGACCCCCGGGCGCCCCGCGCCGCTCGCGTGGCTCACTCGCTGGCGCTCGTTCGCTCACTGGCCGCCGCCCCCTGGAGGCGTTTCGTTGAAGTAGAACGTCACGATGAAGCGCCCTTGCTCGTCCGGATACTCCTGGGGGAACGGCATCGTCGGGTTCGAGAGCTTGACGGCGTTGAACGCCGACTTCGTGAACGCGTCGATCGTCGACGGCTGCAGCACCTGAAGATCGGTGATCGTGCCGTCCTTGTGAACGTTGAACGAGAGCACGACGTGGCCATGCAGCGACATCGCCGCGTACGGTACGAACCAGTTGCGGCGGATCTGGGCGATGAAGCGGCGCATCCACGGACCGAAGTCGACGCCTTTGGTGTCGAACTGAATCGACGGACCGAAGTCGCCGTTACCCTGCACGTTCTGGAGCGTCTCGCCCTGCGAGTAGCGCTGCACGTTCCGGATCGCGTCGCTCAGCGGCCCAGGCTGCCGGTTCTCCATCATCGGATTCTTCGAGGGCTCGTTTCGCGCGATGGTCGACTGCGGCGTCGTCGGCAGCGCCATCGCGTTCGGATTCGATGCGGCAGGCGCCGTCGCCGGCTGCTCCGGCTGCGGCTGGGGCCGCGACGCGTCGGCGATCGTCTTGTCAGGCGTGTTGCCGCGCGAGGTCGGCGTGTCGTTCTTCGCGATCTGCGGCTTCTCGATCTGCTGCGCCTTGTGGCTCTCGTCCGAGAGGTACTTCGGCCGTTCCGGTTCGCGCTGCCGTTCGACCTTCGGCATCGCGAACACGTACTGCATCGGCGGCAGCTTTCGCTGCTCTTCGATCTTGCGCTGCTCGTCCTGCAGCTTCTGCAGGCGCGCGGCTTCCATCGCCTTCACGAACGGCAGGCGCGGATAGACGATGAGGCCGATGACGACGAGCAGGTAGGCAATGATCGTCAACAGCACCTGCTCGAGGCGCGTCAGCGGCCGATCGAGGATCGGCGTATCGGGCCGTCGATCCTCCAAATCGAAATACATGTGGAAGTTAGATTATACGCCCGGCTCGCCGATGAGGTGCCTACGAACGCGTGGCTACATAGAGGTAGACGACGCCGAAAGTGAGAGGGACGGCACGCACGTCGGAGAAACCGTGTGAAGAAATCGTGGCAGCGAACACGGGCGGCCGCGGGAACGCGCCGACGGACGCGGGCAGGTACGAGTACGCGCTCTGGTGTTTCGACACGGCGCGTCCGAGGGCCGGCAGGACGGAGCGGAAATACCAGTTGTACAGCGCACGAATGCCCGGCACGATGGGCTCGCCGAACTCGAGAATCAGGAGACGGCCGCCAGGTTTGATGACCCGCGCCAGCTCAGCCAGCGCAGCTTCGGGACGCGCGACGTTGCGAATGCCGAATCCGATCGTCGCCGCATCCGCCCAGGCGTCGGCGACCGGAATACGCGCCGCGTCCCCGCGCACGAGCGTGACCCGTCGCTCCAATCGCCGTTCGCGGAGTTTGTCGAGACCGATCCGCAGCATCGCGGCGGCGAAGTCGACGCCGAGCACCCGCGCGTGTGGCGCCTCGCGCATCGCGGCGATCGCGAGATCCGCGGTTCCCGTGCAGAGATCGAGCACGTGCGCGTCGGCACGCAGGCGCGCCTCGCGAATCGCCCGCGCCCGCCATCGGGTGTCGAGACCGACGCTGAGGAAGTGATTGAGGAAATCGTACCGCGTCGCGATCGCGTCGAACATCGACGCGATCCGCTCAGGAGACTTGTTTACCCTTTCCATGCCGGATAGAGATCGTGGCTCAGGCCGAGGCCGGACAGGATCTTCCCCGCCATGAAATCGGCGAGATCGTCGAGCGACTTCGGCATCTGGTAGAACGCCGGCATCGCCGGCAGGATCATCGCTCCCGCTTCGGCGCACAGGACCATGTTCTTCAGCTGCGGCAGGCTCATGGGAGTCTCGCGTGGGACGATGACCAGGCGGCGCTGCTCTTTCAGCATGACGTCGGCGGCGCGTTCGACGAGATTGCGCGACAGCCCGTTCGCGACGCCGGCCAGCGTCTTCATCGAACACGGCACGATCGCCATGGCTTCACAGTCATGGCTGCCGCTGGCGATGGTGGCGCCGAGATCCTTGTTGCTCAGGATTTCGAACGTGCCTTTCGACGCCTTGTCGCCGTAGGTCTCGACGAGGTAATCACGCAGCCGGCCGACGGCGGCGCGATCGCCGAGCTCGTCGTGCAGGAGCCGCCGCCCGTATTCGGAGATGACGATCTCGAGATGGCACTCGCGCTCGAGCAGCGCGGCGAGCGTCCGCATCGCGTAGATCGCGCCGCTCGCACCGGTGATGGCGAGCGCGAAGGTGCGAGGCGCGGGGCGCGAGACGGGAGTCGGGAGCCGCGAGGAGGACGAGGGGTTATCGGACATAGACGGACAGAGCGGTGGACGCAAAATACAGGATGCCCACCCACCCGTTCATGTCGAACGCGCGCTTGACCTGAGACAGGTCGTGCTCGCTGACGAGCGACTGCTCGTAGACGAGCAGCACCGCGACGAGGGCGACGCCGGCGAGATAGAGCGGACCGAGGTCGGCGACCAACGCGAGCGCCGCGAGACAGAGGACGGCGACGACGTGCATCAGCCGCGACAGCAGCAGCGACGTCCTGACGCCGAAGCGCACCGGAATCGAGCGCAGCCCTGCCGCGCGATCGAAGTCGAGATCCTGGCACGCGTACAGGACGTCGAAGCCGCCGACCCACGCGCCGATCGCCGCGCCGAGCAGCCACGGCTCGCGCGCGCCGACCGGGCCACCGGCGGCGAGCCAGCCGCCGACGGGAGCGACCGCCATCGCAAGCGCGAGAAAGAGCTGCGTGTAACTGGTGAAGCGCTTCGCGAGCGAATACCAGAAGACGATCGCCAGCGCGACCGGTGAGAGGACGAGACACACCGGCCCGAGCATGTACGCCGTGAACACGAACAGCAGCGAGCTCACGGCGACAAAGACGATCGCCTCGCCGCGCGACATCGCGCCGCGCGGCAACTCGCGCATGGCCGTCCGCGGATTCTTCGCGTCATAGGCGGCGTCGACGAGGCGATTGAACCCCATCGCCGCACTGCGGGCGGCGATCATCGCCGCGACAATCCAGACCACACGGACGACGATGTCGCGCGTCGGCGTGGGCGAGGCCTGTAGCGCCAGGAGAGCTCCGGTCAGCGCAAACGGCAACGCGAACACGGAATGGCTGAACCGCACGAACGACAGGTACGTCCGGATCCTGCTCAACGGTTTTCCCGGCCTCCGACCTCCAACCGCCAACCTCCTCAGCAGTCGAGCCAACGGATGTCCGCTGGCTCGACGCCACCAACCAGGTATTGTTCCACGTCCGCCCGGTCAGCCGGTAATCGGACGGCAATGAGCGCGGCGCGTTTGCCGGGTTCAATCGAGCCGAAATCTTCGGCGAAACCGAGCGCCTCGGCGCCGCTCAGCGTGGCGCTCCGGAGGATGGCGCTCGCCGGAACCGCGGGCGCGAGGCGCCGCACGGCTGCCATCTCGGCGAACAGGTTCAAATCCTCCACGCTCGCCAGCGAATCTTTCCAGCACATTGGGATCCTAAGCTTAGAATTCCACGTGGACAAGTTGTCG
>JADMIO011618462.1_pt1 | contig 19114 bp, 22 predicted proteins | sample 8958161 | NCBI WGS metagenome assembly JADMIO01 (sample SAMN16585339, study PRJNA669376) | soil metagenome | isolation source: Crop rotation soil | place: USA: Cullars Rotation, Alabama | collected 2011
CCCCGCCACGATCGAGAACTTGTCGATCAGCATGACCAGTCCTCACAGCGGAGGAAGCTCGCAAAGTGGCCTGGGCAGTAGCGGACCCGGCGACGCCGGTTTCGGATCCACCAGCGATCGCGGTTCGATGCATCTGGCGTCGGAGCATCATTCGATGTCCAGCGAGAGTCATCTGCCGTTGCGAAGCGTATCGGTGACGGAGTCGAACCCGCTGCGGCATCTGATGCGGTCAAATCCGAATGATCAGACGTTCGTAGCCCGTCCGGGGAAGATCTACTCCCCATCGACGTATGACGTGGCGAGCATCGCCGCCAGGAGTGACGATTCGGATGGCATGCTCGACTGGAAGCAGCTGGCCGCGCTGCTCGGCACCGGCATCCTGGTCGGTTCTTATGCCATCGAATCGCATCGCCGCAAGCGCGCCATGATGTCGATGTGGCCGGGAATCGATTCGGAGAGGTAACTGATCTGCGCTGATCGATGGAGCAGTGCCACTCAAGTGGCACAGTCGCTGGGGATAGCGGCTGTGGCACTTCAGTGCCACTGCTCTTTTGTTTTATGCTGCCGTCGGTTGCTTCACCGGGGCAGGGGCAGGGGCAGGGGCAGGAGCAGGAGCAGCCGCCGGCGCCGCTGGCTTCAACGCAAACACCTTCACACAATTCCGTCCGCTGTGCTTCGCGTTGTACAGCGCCAGGTCCGCCGCCTTGATCAGGTGCGCCGCCTGGGTGATCGGTGAACCCGGCTCAAAACAGGCCACACCAATGCTCGCGGTCACGGGAATGCTCTTGCCTTCGTGCACCACCGGCTTGGCGCCGATCGCCTTGCGAATGGTCTCCGCGATCGCGCTCGCGACCGCGCGGTTGGTCCCCGGCAGGATCAACGCCATTTCCTCACCGCCATAACGCGCCGCCAGATCCTGCTTGCGCGTCGCGGTCTTCAGCAGTTTGCCGAGGGTGCGAATCACCGCGTCGCCGGCTGGATGCCCGAAGCGATCGTTGATGCTCTTGAACTTGTCGATGTCGATCATCAGCAGCGACAGCGGCTTGCCTGCTTTCTGAGACGCAGCGAACTGCTCGGCGAGGAACTCGTCGAATTTCTTGCGGTTCGACAGCGCCGTCAGCCCGTCGGTCGTCGCCGCGACCTTCAGCTCCTGGTTCTGCTGCTGCAATGTATTCGCCTGCATCTGGCTCTGCAGCGTGATCTCGACCAGCGCTTCGTTGGCCTTCTTGAGAATCGCCTCGTACTCCATCGGCGAGCCGATGTTAATCTCGAACAGCGAGGCGACTTCCTTGGTCTTCTTGCCGATGTCGTCGAGCAATGCGTCGGCGTCGGCCTGCTGCATCTTGTAGCGCTGAAGGCAGTTGACGCGCACGTCGTTGATGGCCGCGGCCGGCTCTGCGTCGACGAACACGTCGGCGCAGCGGGCGCTGAGCTCCACCACCTCCGCCACCTTCTTCAGCGCCGGGTCCTTCACATCCTGCGGGGTGTGGTGAAATGCGATCGGCGTGCTCAGCAGCGGCGGAAGCTTCCATTGCTCGGCGATCACACCCGCGACCTCCGCATGGCTCGCGCCGATGATCTGGGTCTCCGCGGCCGGCAACTCGCTGTGCGACTGCACCTTGCCATTGACCTCGCCATATTCATCCGGCATCACCTGATCGAGCACGAGCATGCCGATGTCCTGCAGCAGCGCCGCGAGGAACGCCTCTTCCTGCTGCACGATATTGATCTTGGCCGCGATCGCGCGGGCGGCGGTCGCGCTGTAGATGCTGCGCTTCCAGTAGGTGATGTGCTTGAATCCCTTGGACTTGTTCTTCGTGAGGTTGGTGACCAGCGAAAAGCCGAGAACCAGCGTCTTCACGCTTTGCAATCCCAGGATCACCAGCGCGTGCGAGATCGTGCTAACGTGCTGCGAGCGTCCGTAAAAGCTGGAGTTGACCGTGCGGAGAATTTTCCCCGAGAGCGCCGGATCCTTCGAGATGATGCGCGCGATCTCCGCGATATCCACGTCGGCTTTCTGCGCAAGATCCAGGACCTGCATCGCGATCGACGGCAGCGATGGCAGGCTGGGACATTGCTTGATGCGCTGAAGCAGTTTGTCGTTCATGGCACTACGCGCGCTCGGGGACTGGTGAACCCCACTTTCTCCATGAGGTGTTCATCGGAACAAGATCTATGCGACTTGGGGAGGATGTATGAGAGCCTTTGAAAACGTCCAGTAATAGCTGCGGGATTACGTGATTACGTCATTACGTGATCAGTCATCGTGGCTTCGGGCAATCTTGTGTTCTTGCGTCGTTGGTCGGAAACCATCTTCAGCGTCAACCGAGTGATTCGTGTCAGCACTTCCATTCGGTGTGTCGATCGTGGCGCTGATGCCACCGAGTGCGCGGTAGAGCTGATCGGAGAGTCCGATCGTCCGCGAATCGCGAAACAATTTCGTCACGTCCGCCCATCCAATGTCCGCCACAAAAAGGCCTAGCCGATATGCCTGCAGATTCCACAACGCATCTTCAGTGATGCACGCCGGTACCTGCTCAACCCATTCCTCGTACGTCACTCCTGCCTCCCTCACGTAATCACGTAATGACGTAATCACGTAATCATTTCTTCATCTCTGCATCAATCGCCGCGCGCAACGGCTCATCCCCCCCAAACCCGACGAAGACTTTCTTCACGACGCCGTCTTTCCCAATAATCACCGTCTCCGGGATGGCGTTGGCGAGGTATTTCTTGCCGGTTGCGCCGTCGGCGTCGAGCAGCACGGGAAGCGTAAGCTTCTTACTCACGATAAATTTCTGGACCTGCGGCTTGGGCTCCTGGAGGTTGACCGCGAAAACCTTAAGTCCCTTATCGGACAAATCGGCGTTGATCTGGTCGATGTGCGGGATCGAGGCCACGCATGGGCCGCACCACGTGGCCCAGAAATCCAGCACGATGACGTGATCTTTCAGATCGGCCAGCGCCACCTTCGACCCGTCGACCGCGGCGAGGGTGAAATCGGGCGCGGGCTTGCCTTCCAGCGCCGTCGCCGAGCCGGCGCCTTCGTCGGGCGCTTCTTCCTTCGCGACCGTCGCATCGCGCGGTGGAGACCAGGCGAACTGCTCCGGCGGCGCCGCCTCGCCGACTTTCGTCGTCGCATAATCAAACGTCTCGTCCGCGGTCTTCACATCGTCCACGCCGCGCTTTTGAATTTCCGCTTTGAGGTCGACGCGGATCTGGCGAACCAGATGGGTCGATGGATCCAGCAGCACCCGATACGCGCGATCGTTCTTCTCGAATGTCAGTGCGTGGTACGACCGCTCGCCAAGCTTCACATCATCGGCCTGCGCGATATTTGATCCGCCCTGCGTAAGCTGCTTGATCGGATCGCTGGAGATCGCCATCAGCAGCACCGGATCCTGCGAGACCAGCAACTGCGTGATCGGCTCGGATAGATCCTTCGGATCAACCCGATCCTTCGGCGCTTCGACGGAAACATATTCATTCTTCGCCGGCAGATACGCGTACACCTTCTCGCCCGTCGAAACGATCAGCACATCGTCCTTCACCTCGTGACGAAACTGGTTCGGCGCGACAAAGCTGGCGGTGAAATCGCTGGACTCATGCTTCTGTTCGCCACCGGCGTCGAAGTCGAGGGAGATTTTGCCGGCCATCGTGAGCGACTTGGCATCGGAATAGGCCTTCGCCATCGGATCAAGCAGCGCCTGCGCCTTGGGCGAAACAGAGGACGTCTGAGTCGTCGGCGGCGCCGCCGGCTGAGTCGAGGGCTCGGCTTGCGCCATCGCCATGAATGTGAAGAGGACGATTGAAACGCATGCAATGGTGCGATGTGCCATGATTTCCTCGCGTGGTTACACCCAAGACGCACGAAACTGCACAAGGTTTCAGGCCCGGAACTTATTTGACCCGAAGGTCGATTGTGCCGGCGCCTGGAATACGCCGCCCGAACGCTGGATTCGGTGTTCGATGATTCTAACCATCTTTTCGACCGATGGGCCGAAGGCGTCGCGATTTTGTTCCCAAACCCGCCGTGCTGCACGGCCGCGTAGTTCACGTTCCGCCGGCTTCATCGACATGACTTTCCGGACAGCCGCGGCGATTCCGGACGGGCTGAGCTCATACGCCGTCGCCAGTCCCATCGGCCGATTCGACACCGGCGGCACCAGCACCGCGGACTCTCGCGTCTGCTCGTTCATTGGCGGCGCGTCCGTGGTGAGCAGAACCGCCCCGCAGCTCATCGCCTCGTGCAGCGTATGGCCAAATCCTTCGGTAACGCTGGGGCAGAGATGGATGCCACACCCGTTCATGATGGCCAGCAGCGATTTCTCATCCACGCGCTGCCGGATGATGCGCAGGTTCGGTCGATCGGGAAGACTCGAGCTCTTCTCGCGCCAGTCGATCACGGTGAGTTTCGGCAGATCCGGATTCTCCTGCCATGCACGCAGAACCGCATCCGTTCCCTTCTGTTCAGAGCATCCCGCGATGTGCAGACAGTCGGCAAAACTTCGCCGAATCTCCGGACGATATCGATCGACCGTTGTCCAGCCCGTGTAGATCAAGCGGTCCTTCGCAACGTGCGGGCTCATCAGGCGTACCGCTTCACGCGTCTTACAAACGACGAGCTCAAACCGCCCCATCCGCGCCGCGTCCTCGAGCCGCAGCCATTCGGGATTCACGATCATCACATTGAACCGTCCCGCAAAGTGTGGATCGAATCGCTCGAGAAAGATCGCGCAATCGGCCGGCTTCTCGCGCGGCTTGTTGCGCAAATCCTGAATTTCAATGGAATGGCCGAGCCTCCGAATCGCATCGGCCAGAAGACGGGCATCGATCCCCAAGCCCGTGCCAAAGTCGACGGTGACTATAGAAATGCCAAGAGCCATAGTGCTGTCGTAGCACGGGTTTTTAACCCGTGCCGAGGTACGCGAGGCGCGCCGTCGGGCACGGGTTGAAAACCCCTGCTACAGGGAGAACGCGATCAATCGAATTCGTCGCCCTTGAACGTGTTTCCGAGATAGGCGCTGCGCACGCCGGGGTCGTTGATGATTTGCTTGGGTGTGCCTTCCATGAATACGCGGCCATCGTTAATGATCAGGGCGCGGTCGCACACGCGAAGCGTCTGGGCGACGTTGTGGTCGGTGATCAGCACGCTCTTGCCGAATTCTTCCTTGAGGCGGCGAACTTCACGCTGCAAATCTTCGACGGCAATGGGATCGACGCCGCTGAACGGTTCGTCCAGCAGGATCAACTTCGGCTCGGTGCAGAGGGCGCGGGCGATTTCGAGCTTGCGGCGCTCGCCGCCGGACAACGTCCACGCGGGCTGCTTGCGCTGGCGCGTCAGGCCATATTGCGCCAGAAGCCGTTCGGCGCGCTTGCTTCGCTCGGAGCGCGAAAGGTTCAGCGTTTCCAGGATCGCCATGAGATTGTCCCAGACACTGAGGCGACGGAAGTCGCTTCGCTCCTGTGACAGATACCCAATCCCGAGCCGCGCGCGCTTGTACATGGGCAGGCTGGTGACATCGCGGGCATCGAAGGCGACCGCGCCGGAATCCGGGACGATCATCCCCAGGATCATGCGGAACGTGGTGGTCTTGCCCGCTCCATTGCGGCCCAGCAGGCCGACGATCTCCTCCTGGGAAAGGACGAAACTGACCTCATCGACGACGCGGCGTCCGTCGTAACTCTTGACGAGCTTTGTGGTTTCAAGCAGGTTCATGAGAAGCCCAGAAGGCGGCTGAGAAGGCTTGGGAAGTTTCGTCAGGGGCAGCGCAAAATCAAGTCCCGTCACGAATTGTGGATAACTCGTGGAAAAAGGCTTTTCCTGAGGGTTTGTACTACGTTAAGGGCTCGGCCGTTGCGGCATGTGAGGCCATTTTTCCGGGCAGAAATGGCACAATCTGTACCGCCCCATAATAGCATGGCAGCCCATGTGGATAAGGCTGTTGAAACCGACCCGCCGCCCGACGTTGATCTTCCTACAAATATTTTGCGTTCCTCCGGGGGCCCGTGTTATCCTTCGCCCCGCTTTCAGGTCGTTCCTCCGGGCACCGGGGAATGCATTCCGTTGAGATTGGGCTCAATGGAGTTGTTTGTGCCGCAGTACGGAGAGATCGCCGCCCTGTTTCGGGCCGCATCTTCCATCTCTGGCGCGGGTTCAGGGGTATGCGCGTCTCTTCCACGTCTCTCTGAAAGGAGTCGCCTATGGCGACCGGTAAGGTGAAGTGGTTCAACGATCAGAAGGGCTTCGGCTTTATCTCTTCTGAAAAAGACGGAAAGGATGTCTTCGTCCATCATTCCGTGATCGAGGGACAGGGTTTTAAAACCCTTCAGGATGGGGAATCGGTCGAGTACGAGTTCGAGGAAGGCCCAAAGGGCAGGAAGGCCACCAAGGTGCGCCGACTCGCCCCCACGCCCGCCTGATTCGACCGCGAGGGATCGAAAACAAAAGCGGAAGATCGTCTATGACGGTCTTCCGCTTATTTTTTATCTCAATCTCAATCGCAATCTCAAATCGGAATCTGAAATCGCAAATCTCCGATTTGAAATCATTTACACCTTCGCCGCCTCCGGCGCCGGCGCTTTGGCCGCCGCTGGGGCGGGCGCTTTGTGATCGGCTTTCTTGGCCTTGGGATCTTCTTCCTGCGGCTCGGTCGTCCACTCCTTCAACTTCTTAATCGCATCTGGCAAAACCTCTTCCGGCCCCGCGATCCCCGGCAGCCAGGCCTTTTCCCACTCAAACGTCACCCACCCCTGATACCCAATCCCCCGCAGCCGCGTGAGGAATTTCTTCACCGGCACATCCCCTTCGCCGAGCTTCACATACGTCGCACCCAGCGCCCCAAGCTGCGCATCCTTCACCTGCGTGTACGCGATCCGCGAGTTCAGCGTCGGCACGCTCACGTATGGGCTCTCCCCGATCAGCGCCGCATTAAACACATCCCAGCAGCACGCGATCGACGGGTGGCAGATCCGCTCGAGCACCAGCCACAGCTCCTTACTCGCCTTAAACGACAGCGCGTTCTCGACGACGATCCCCACCCCGCACTGGGCCGCATAATCCCCGATCGGGCAAAGCCAATCCCCCAGCGCGATGGCCGCGTTCGCCCGGTTCTGTCCCGGCTTCACCGTCGTATCGAACACCTTCACCAGCCCACACCCCACCTCGCTGGCCGCATCAATGAACCGCCGGGCGTCGTCGGCGAGCTGCTTATCCGCCTTCTTGCTCCCCGTCATCGCGATCGAGCTGGCCAGGCAAGCGATGCTCACGCCTGCATTTGCGAACACCCCCCGCACCTTCCTGGCGTCCGACAGAAAAATGTTCGACGCCGTCAGGATCGACTCGTTGAGAAACCCCCGAATCTCCACGCCTTCATACCCGTACTCGTTGGCGCTGCCGACGATCGTCTCAAAATCCCAGGTTGGACAAGCGAGGGTGCTGAAGGCGAAGTGCATGGCCGGGCATGATAAGACAAACCGCTCCGCAATGCCAAAATCGGGGCTATCTTTCGCGGTCGGCCCGCGGGAATTGCGTCAGAATCTCGTAGATTTCCGAGCGCCCCGCCGCGTTGCGCCAATAGCGCCACGCGTTGCGCAAATCGCGCGCCGCGATGCGCCCGCACGCCGCGGCGACGCGGGCGACCCATGCGCAAAAATTTTCCGAAACCACGTGAGTAACGGTTAACATTTCCCTCCTGACATTCCGGCGTCCGCCGGTGGCGGTGGGACCGGAGGCTGGCATTTCTCTCTCGCATCCGGGAGGTTCTATGCAGCGTCTCAATCTGGGTCTGGCGGCTCTGGTTCTCACCGCGTCACTCGTGCTCTCCAGCACCGCGCAGGCGGCCAAGACCTATCAGGTCACTGGCACGATCATGAAGCTGACCGACAAGATCATCACGATCGAAAAAGGGACCGGCACCGACAAAGAGAAGTGGGAGATCGACCGCGACGCGGACACCAAGATCAAGGGCGAGCTCAAGGAAGGGGCGAAGGTGACAATCGAATACACGATGACGGCGAAGAATGTGGAGGTGAAGTAAGCGCGACCGTTTACGCTGCGCGACTCTTGGGCAAACGACGCATAAAGGCCTGCGGGTCGCGGGCAATTTCGTTGAGGAGCCTGCACGCCATCGGCCGGGGCGAGCGGATTCCCTGCTCCCAATGCTCGACCAGCTCGGGCGAGACTCCGACAATTTTGGCAAAGACTCTCTGCGTGACGGCGAGCTTTGCGCGCAATCGCTTCACATCGACGGGAGAAAATCGCGGCGGATCAGGGATCTCAATGTGGTCTACGCGAAAGTGTTTCTCCAGCGGCTCGCCGCGCTGAAGCACGTCGCGGAGTTCGCTCAGGCCGTCCATAATGCGCTGGCCGAGTCGCTTTGAGGTTGCCGCTCTTTTTCTTGTCTGTTTCATGTTGGCCTGGTCAATGACAGCTCGATCTCGCGAAGCAGCTTTCGGTATGCGGCCTTCTCGCCGGCCGTGAGATTCTCTTTCTCGTTCTTCCCGTACGCTGCGACGAGAAAAACCTGTTCGGCGCTGACGAAATATGCGTAGCATGCGCGAATTGCGCCGCTCTTACCGCGCCTCCAGGAACTGGGCGAGAAGCGGATCTTGCGCAAACCGCCCGTTCCCGGGATCACTCGTCCCATCTGGGGGCCGGTCCATGATGAGCAACTCCAGCTCGCGCAGCGCCTCATCGTCCAAATTCACCGTTCACAGTCGACGGTGAACGTCCGCAGGTGGACAAAGCTGCATTTCAATGTCCAGGAGTATATCCTACAAAGTAGGATTACGGCAAATCTCCGGGGCTGACTTGTGACAGCGCGTGTTGGCTTTATGATCGCCACTGTGAACGAATCGGTGGACCAACCGAAGATTGATGCCGACCGTCACATCTGGATGGCGCTGCGGGTCGCGCTGGTGGTGAGCGTTTTCATCGCGTATGCGCCGGTGTTCACGGCGGATTTCACGGTTTGGGATGACTGGTTCAATGTCGTCGAGAACCCGCGGCTGAATCCGCCGACCTGGAGTGGGCTGGCGTTTTACTGGACGCACTCGGCGTTCGATTTGTACGCGCCGGTGACGTACACGATCTGGGCGGGACTGGCGAAAGTCGCGTATGTCAATCAGCCGGATAGCTGGGGCTCGCATCTGAATTCGTATGTGTTTCATGCGGCGAACGTGCTGCTGCACGCGGGGTCGGCACTCATCGTGCTGGAGATATTGCGGAAGGTGTTCGGGGCTAAAGCCAGTGCCACTGAAGTGGCACAGCCGCGGGTGCAGCGGCAGTCTCACTTAAGTGAGACTGCGATTTCGCGCGACGCGCTTGCAGCGAGTGCAGGCGCGTTTGTGTTTGCGCTGCACCCCGTGCAGGTGGAGGCGGTGGCATGGGTGGCGGGGCTGAAGGACGTGGCGGCGGGGATGTTGGCGCTGGGGGCGATTGCGGTTTACCTCGGGCATCGCGAATCCCAGATTCCAGATCGCAGATTTCAAATTTCAAATTTGAGATTCGCCTGGGCAACGCTGCTGTTCGTGCTGGCGATGCTCGCCAAGCCGATCGGGATGATGGTGCCATTGATGGTGGTGGTGATCGAGTGGATGCGGCGCTGCGGCCCCAAAACGACCACTCCCTCTCCCTGTACTCAGGGAGAGGGCAGGGGAGAGGGTTCTTCGATTGCGAACGAAATGCACCCTCTCCCCATCCCGCTCCCTGAGTACAGGGAGAGGGAGAAAGCATGGTGGCCTCTTGGCATTTGGTTCGCGATCGCGATCGCCTGCGCAGTAGTAGCGAAACTGTCCCAGCCGGCGCCGTTTGCGGGAATTGTCGTGCCGATCTGGCAGCGGCCGCTTGTCGCGGGGGATGCACTGGCGTTTTATCTGTTCAAGATCGTCTGGCCAATTCGACTGGGAGTGGATTACGGACGAACACCGGTGCAGACGCTGGCGTCGCACTGGCCGTATCTGACGTCGCTCGTGCCGGTGGCGATTGTGGTTCTGTTGTGGATCAAGCGCCGGACGTGGCGGCCGGCCATTGCCGGGGCGATGATCTTTGTACTGGGGCTGCTGCCAATCCTGGGGCTGGTGCCGTTTGATTTTCAGATCTACTCGACCGTTGCGGATCACTATCTGTATCTGCCGATGCTGGGGATTGCGATGATTGTTGCATTTGCGGTTTTGAGATGGAATGTGGCGGGCAATGCCCACCCTACAATTGCCGTCGTGATCCTCCTCGCGCTGCTTGGCGTGCTCACGTTTCGCCAGGCAATGACTTGGAAGGACTCGCTGACGCTGTTCAATCACGCGCTGGAGGTGAACCCGAGAAGCTGGATGGCGCAGGTGAACCTGGCCAGCGCACTGAACCGCTCGCAGCGGCCGGAGGAAGCCGAGGCGCACGCCCTGGCGGCCCTGACGATCCGGTCGGACGTGGCGATTGTCTACGACAACCTCGCCGCGAGTCTGCGCCTGCAGGGGCGCAAGGCAGACGCCATCGATGCCTATCGTCACGCGACCGCGCTGGATCCAAAGGACTCGCTGGCGTGGACGGGCCTCGGCCATCTGCTCAGCGACCAGAACGACCTCCCCGCCGCGATCGACGCGTATCAGCATGCCGTCGATGCAAGCCCATACGATCCGGACACGCGGATCAACCTCGCGTCGGCGCTGGCGGAGCAAGGGCAACTCAAGCGCGCCATCGAGTTGTATCAATCGGCGCTGAAGCTGAAACCGAATTCACCGGAGGCGCTGGCGGGGCTCGACCGTGCGGCCGACGCGTTGAGAAAAAAGAGCGAGCGCCCCGCTCACTGATCGGTCCGCCACCTGATTTGCCGGCCAATTCTCGCGCGCTTTTGCTTTCCCTCCATCCGACATTTCGGATAGGGTGAATTCGATCAATTCATTTGGGAGGACAGATCATGCTTGAACTTCGCAATGCCGGCCGACGTTGTTTTGATCGATCCGCGCGCAATCGCCGGCTGCTGGGCATCTCGGCGGTCGTGGCCGCCGCGCAGGCGGGTGCGATGATTTCGAATGTGTTCGCCGGTGCTCCGGATATTTTCTGGACGGGCCTGGCCACACCCTCAAATCCGACGTCCTGGAGCAACGGCAACAACTGGACCGGCGGAATCGTGCCGCCAAGCGGTTCCAACGTCGTTTTCGGCAGCGGTTTCAGTTCAGGATTGAACATCGACATCTCTAATACCAATACCACTTCAACTGTGCGAATCGACACATCGGCCGCTTTCACGCTTCTGCCGGATCCGGCACACCCGACTCAGCCGCTGAATCTGACCAGCTTTCTCATCCGCAGCGCCACCGCCGGCGGAACACAGACGATCGCAGCACCAATGCCGGTGCCCGTGAACGCATCGTGGGCGATTTCCGGCGCCGGCGCGCTGGTGGTCAGCGGTGTGATGAGCGGAAGTGGAACGCTTTTCAGAAGCGGAACCGGCACGCTCATCCTGACCGGCTCCAACAGCTTTGCCGGCGCGCGACTGCTTGACGGCACGCTTCAAATCAGCGCCGATGAGAATCTCGGCACGCTCACGTCGGCGCTGACGATGGACAAGGGAACGCTGCACACCGAAACCACGTTCACGATGAATCGTCCGGTGAGTTTCCTGGATTTTGGAACGTTCGACAGCGTGGGCACACTGACGCTGACCGGCGCGATCACCGGAGGCGGCACGCTGATCAAAACCGGCGCGGGAATCGTGCGCGACACAAACGTCCGCATCGGCGCGATGACCATCAACGCCGGCACCGTCGCGACCATCGCAGGCGGCGGGTCGCTTGGAACCAGCAGCGTGCAGACGCTTTCCTTTGGCGGAACGCTCGCCGCGCCCCTCGGGGCGATGGACCTGAACGACCATAACCTGGTGATCAATTACAGCGGCGCAACACCGCTGGATACCGTCCGCCAGCAGATCAAAAGCGGCTTTGCGGGCGGAAGTTGGAACGGCACCGGCCTGACCAGCAGCGCCGCCGCCGCGTCGCCCCTTCATAAAAACGCGCTCGGATTTGCCGAAGCGAGCGCCGTCGGACTCACCAGCACGTTCGACGGCATCGCCACCGACAGCAGCACCGTGATCGTTCGCTACACCTTCGGCGGCGACGCGAACCTCGACAAGACCGTCAATACCGACGACTTCACACAGCTGGCCGCGCATTTCAACCAATCGAATTCGACCTGGTTCAACGGCGACTTCAATTATGACGGGACGGTCAACGCACTGGACTTCAACATCCTCGCCAGCAACTTCGGCATAACGTCGCTTGTCGCGCCGGGGCTGAGCACGCTCGTGCCTGAGCCAAGTTCACTGATTGCGTTATCTGCTTTAGTGGCGGGATTTGCTCGAAAGAGAAAGAGGATTTAACCACAGATGAACACGGATAAACACAGATAAGCGGTTTCGAATTTCAGATCTGAAATATCTGTATTCATCTGTGTTTATCTGTGGTTCATATCAGATCGCCTGCACCTGCGCCCGCGTGCGCTGGCCGAATTCCATCGCGGCTTTGACCAGCCCCATGAACATGGGTTGCGGGCGCAATGGCCGGCTGGTTAGCTCGGGATGCGCCTGGGTGCCGATGAAGTAGGGGTGGATGTCCTGCGGAAGTTCGAGGATCTGCATGATCGGCTGCTGCGGGTGGCGGCCGGAGAAGATCATGCCGTGCTCTTCGAGTGTCGGGATGTAACGCGGATCGACCTCGTAGCGGTGCCGGAAACGCAGGCGGATGCGCTTGGCGTTGTCGAAAAGGCGCGCGGCCAATGTGCCCGGGGTGACTTCGACATCCTTGCCGCCAAGGCGCATGTTTCCGCCGAGACCTTCGATCTTTTTCTGCTCGGGGAGGATGTCGATGACGGGATGCTCGGAGTCGGCGTTGAACTCGGTGCTGTTGGCGTCCTTGATGCCGCAGACATTGCGGGCGTATTCGATGACGGCCATCTGGAAACCGAGGCACAGGCCCAGATACGGCACCTTGTTCTCGCGCGCGTAGCGAATGCACTCGATCTTGCCCTCGGTGCCGCGCACCCCGAATCCGCCGGGGACGATAATGCCATGACAATCGTTTAGCCGGCGAACCACGTTCGCCGGGTCGATTGTGCTTGTGTCGATCCACTTGAAATTGACGTTCACACCCAGATGCACCGAGCAATGCTCGCCCGCTTTGATGATGCTCGCGTACGCGTCGCGCAGGGCGGTATATTTTCCGGTGACGGCAAGCGTCACGCTCTCATCGCGATGCGTGGTGATGCGCTCGGCGAACCATTTCCACTTCTGCCGCTCGCGGTCTTCCTGCCTTTGATCGACGCGGCCATGCAGATTGAGCAGCGTCAGCACTTCGCGGTCCATCCCCTGCTCGCGGAGCGCTTCGGGGATGAGATAGATGCTCTCGACATCGTGCATGGTGACGACGCGCTTCATCGGCACGTTGGTGTACATCGAAATCTTCTCGCGGACCTTTTCCTTCACTGGATTGGTCGCGCGACAGGCGATGATGTGCGGCATAATGCCGACTTCCATCAGCCGCTTGATGCCGAGCTGGGCGGCTTTCGATTTCTGTTCTCCGAGGGTGCCGGGTTCGAGGATGTAGGTGAGGGCGACGAAGACGACCGAGTGCTCGCCTTCTTCGTAAGCAAGCTGGCGGCAGGCTTCCAGATAGAACGCATTCTCATAGTCGCCGACGGTTCCGCCGACTTCGACGAAGACGACGTCGGCATCGGATTTTGCAGCAAGTTCGCGAAGCTTCAGCTTCACTTCACCGACCACGTGCGGGATGACTTGCACATCGCGGCCGAGGTATCCGCCTTCGCGCTCTTTTTTGAGCACGCCGGAAAGAATCTGGCCATTGGTCGTGAAGTTGGCGGCGCCCAGATCCTGGTCGAGCAGGCGCTCGTAGGTGCCCAGGTCCATGTCCGTTTCCATCCCGTCATCGAGCACGAACACTTCGCCATGGCGATAGGGATTCAACGTGCCGGAGTCGATGTTGAGGTAACCCTCCATCTTGATCGGCGCGACCTTCATCCCCTTGTCCTTCAGCAGCTTGGCCAGGGATGAGGAGAAGATCCCCTTGCCCAGCCCGGACATGACGGTGCCGACGACCACCACATACTTGTGGTGCCCCGGCCGATAGCCCGCGGGCATCGGCGTGTAGAACTCCGTTTCTTCCTGTTGTCGTCCGATGAGTTTGAGAAGATCTTCTGTCGCCATTGTTCTGATTTCCGTAGGGTGTGCTTCAGCACACCGTCTGCACAAGTTGGTGTGCTGAAGCACACCCTACACCGCGCTTTTGTACCGTTTAACAAAATCCTCGTACTGCTGTTCCGTATCAATCCCGTGCGTTGCCCGTTCCACCGGCAGCACAAAAATGCTGCTGCCGTGTTCCAGCGCACGCAACTGCTCGAGTTTCTCCGTCTGTTCCAGGGGCGTCGGCTTCCAGGAGGAATAATGCAGCAGAAAGTCGCGCCGGTACGCGTAGATGCCCAGATGCAAATAGTACGCCGTCTTCGGGGCCTCGGTCTTGTCGCGGTGAAAGGGAATCACGCTGCGCGAGAAATAAACGGCGCGGCCTTTGATGTCTGTAACGACCTTCACAAGATTCGGATCGTTCACATCGGCCCCATCCGGGAATTTCGTGGCTGCGGTCGCCATGTTGGTGGCGTTGGTCATCAGGCAGTCGATCAGTGAATCGATGATCCACGGCTCGATCTCCGGCTCATCGCCCTGCACGTTGACGATGACTTCGTCGGTCAGATTCTTCGCCACCTCCGCGATGCGGTCGGTGCCGCTTTGATGGGCGGGCGAAGTCATCACGCAATGCGTCTCGAAGGGCCGCAGGGCGTCGACGATCCGCTGGTCATCAGCCGCCACGATAACGTCGCGAACCAGCCGGCATTTCTTCACCTGGTCGACCACGTGCTGAACGAGCGGTTTGCCGGTGCGGGAGGCGACAATTTTGGCGGGGAAGCGGGTAGACCCGTAACGGGCGGGAATGACAACGGCTGCAGTCAAGAATCGATCCTCATCTCGCGCTTTCGGCTCGTTTCAAAACTGCAGGGCGAATCTAGCAGCAATTGGCGGCGTGTCAAATGCGCACTGGCTTCGGCAACAGTTCGCGAACAACGCTTTCCTGTAGCACGGGTGATTCTGACCAAAAAGCTGGCGATCCCGATCAATCACGCCATCGCCGTCCTGCACGCCCCGTCGGCGATGGGCGGATTGCTCGTCGCGCTGCTGATCCTCTCCCCCGAATCGCTGTCCGCGGTCCGCGCAGCGATGGTGAACCAGTTGCAGCGATCGGTCAACATTCTGCTCGGCTCGGTGCTCGCCACCATCCGCCTGACGATCCCGGGGGTGCTGTTCATTGGATTTCTCACCAACGAACCAATCATCCTCGGCCTCACGCCAATCAACACCCTGCTGCTCGTACTCACGCTGGCGGTCAGCATCCTGACCTTCGCGGGAACGCGCACAAATGTGCTGCTGGGGGCGGTTCACCTGCTGCTGTTCGTCGCGTATGCGATGGTGATTTTCGACCGGTAGCAGTGCCTACCTCCTCTCCCTGTACTCAGGGCTGAGCATCCGACACTTTCTCGCAACCAAGCTCCTCCCTCTCCCTGTACTCAGGGAGAGGGCAGGGGAGAGGGGTGCATTTGAGACCGCTGAAATTGAAACACAAAGCAAAGAACCAAGAACCCTCTCCCCGTCCCTCTCGCTGCGTACAGGGAGAGGGAGAAATGCCTTGAGATGGGCTCGCAGCTCTGAATCCGGTATTGTTGCAACGGTCGCCGGAGAAGCTTACGGTTTGCGGCATGCCCCCCACCTACGCCGACGGCAAAATTTGCTACATCGAGATGCCCGCGATCGACATCGGGCGCTCGGCGGAGTTTTACGAGAAAGTCTTCGGCTGGAAGTCGCGCACGCGCGGCGATGGGTGCAAGGCGTTTGACGACACGACCGGCCAGGTCAGCGGCGCCTGGCGCCGCGACCGGCCCGCGTCGACCACGCCGGGCCTGCTCATCTACATCATGTGCGACAGCGTCGAAGCCACGATGAAGAAGATCATCGCCAACGGCGGCGAGATCGTTCAGCCGATCGGCGCCGACGCCCCGGAAATCACCGCGCGATTCAGAGACCCGGCAGGCAATGTCCTGGGGCTGTATCAGCAGCCGGCGGGGGCTTAATGGCGCTCGTCGGGCCCGGTTAACTCGACATCAAATCCTCTCTGCGACATTTCGCGATTCGAGGCCGCGTGCGCTGAGACGATGATCACAACCCCGATCAGCGGCCCCGCCCAAAGCCCGCCGACAAATAGATACTCATCCCAGGACTGCGGAAACGGCCGCGAAGTTCGTTCGTTCATCTTGTACCAGAACCAGAGCCACAGCGAACACCAGATCACGTACACCGACGCCCAAAGGAATCGGGCGCGGTTGTTCAGTTGCAGGATAAACAGCGATGCAACGAGGGCCGCGATGATCAGCGGAGTGAGCCAGACGAGGGCGAAGAGCGTGAGCGTGCGAAATGTGTACATGATTGCCCGCTAGATAGTTCTACATAACCACCTCGCGACCCTTCTTTGCTTCGGCGGCGATGATCACCTTCACAACATCCCCAATCGTTCTCGTCTGTGCCGCCAGCTCTCGGTTTGCAAGCTGAGCCTCAAGCAGTTGATCGTCAAGCGCCCACACGTCGTCTGCAAGGGAGCGATGCGGCGCTTTCAACGAAATAATCGTATCGTCAGGTCGAAGAACGCCGGGCGGGACGTGAAGAATCCGTGCAACAAATCGCACGATTCGCAACACCGCTGCGTCGGTGGCGCCGTCTGATCGATAAAGCTGCACGATGTCGGCATCAGCAAGAGGGATACGTGGCCGAAGCAATTCGGCTCGCCATTTTCGTTCCCGTTTGCGGTCAAAATATTGGACGACAATTGTCGCTGCGATGGCTGCGCCGAAGAAGATGCTCAGGATTGTGCCAGTCATCATCACACCTGATGCGACGGCTTGAGAACACTACCGCTTCGGCCGCCAGAGCTTGGCCAGCGGGATCTTTAGACCTTTGAAGGGAGCAAGTTCGATCACGTCTGAGCCGGATCCTCGCACGCGACCCGTGTATCTTCCGCTCACCAGACGATACGCTTCGATTGTGCGCATCATCGGATCGACAATCCAGTAATAGCGGACCTTTCCTTGTGCATAGAGTTTGAATTTGTCTCGCCGATCGGTGCGGACGTTTCCGAGGCTGAGCACCTCAACGGCAAGGTCGGGCGGGCCTTCCATCGCCTTCTCTCCGATCAGGTGCAGGCGATTCTTTCGGAAGAAAAGCAGGTCGGGACGGCGAACGTCGTGTTCTCCGAAGATCGTGTCAACGTCGTGAAAGAGTTGCCCAAGATCGTGTTGCTCGATGTGATTTCCCAAAATTCGCGCAAGGCTCAAAACGACATACGCATGATTCGGCACAGGACTCGGCCTCACGGCGATCTCTCCGTTGACGAGCTCCAACCGCACGCCCGGCGGATCTTCGCCGAGTTCCAGAAACTGCCTCGCGGTCATTTTGATGGTGCTGAGGGACATCACGGGGGATTATAGCAACTTCATTGCTGTGATCGGAGCAATTCAAGGCTCCTGCCGCCAGACCGAATGATCATCCCACCTGATGCGCCGGCTTCGGAAAATCGTCCTGGATGGTCTGCTGCTTCGGCCGCTCGCATGCTAAGCTGAACACTCCTGTCATCTGCATCATCGCCTGCCTAACTGCATCATCAATGTGTCTATGTCGAGCCGGTTGTGGGCTCTGCGGGCTGCGGCGGCAATGTCAGGTTTGCGTAAACTTCCGACAAAGGAAGATCTATGTTCAGCGACAGTAGTTTCGCAACTGCCTCAAGGCCCTCGAATGGCCCAAACGACCAGCCGCCGTCGTCTCGCCGGTAAAACGTCTCGATTCGGGCAGAGGCTTGCGATACCAGCACATATTCGCGCAAGGAAGGAATCTCACGATAAAGCGAGAATTTCTCTCCGCGGTCATAGAGCTCCGTCGAAGGCGACAGTACTTCAAGAATGACCGTCGGGTTTATGATCGTCACACCTGCCGTCTTATGCTGCTCGGATTCGGTCTTTCCGCAAACGACGGCGGCATCGGGAAACGTGTAAAGCGTCTTGCGAGGGATTCGGATTCTTAAGTCGTTGGAGTAAACACGGCACGGCCCGCCCTTCAGTCGATTCGCCAGCGCCGCGATCACGTTCGCATTGATGAGGCAATGCTCTTCGCTCCCTCCGGCCATGGCAAGCGCTTCGCGCATGTTTACAATCAGGCCATTGCGGTACTCGTACTTTGATTCGGGCGAACGGCCTTCCAGGTCGAGATATTCCTCGACCGTATAGCGCCGGGTTGGATCGAGGGAGACGGTCATCGAATAAAGTATATCATCTGAATGAACGCGGTGTGGCAGAATGGGCAAGCGAGACACGCTATATAACAGGATCCGGCGCCAGGAGATCGAGCAGAAACTCGGCAAGTGCTCACGCTGTCTGCCGCATGATATCGAGAACCGTGGCCGACGGCCTCGATCCGATCGGCACAAGTCGCACAGGCGGAGCAAGTGATTTCACCTCGGCAGCCTTGCGATCACTTCTCGCCAAGCTTTCGCATCGCCCAACCGGACGGCTGATGGTGTGCTGAAGCACATCCTACAAAACTCGTTTCAGCTGCTCATCAGCATTCCAGTTTTCTGGCGGCTTTCGTCTGCCCCACCACTTCTTTCCGGCTTCTATCCAGTTCGCGCGGAGCTCAGTGTGAAAGCGATCGATGTCAAATTGTGTTCCGCAGCACGGGCAGATTTCATCGCGTTCACCGGCGAACAAAGGGCCCAACAAGCCACAGACCGGACAGAAGGGGTAAATCGCCGTCGACACGTCATCCCACCTGATGCGCCGGCTTCGGCAGGTCATCGTGGATGGTCTGCTGCTTCGGCTGATCGCCGGCGAAGCTGAACAGGATCATGTCATCATCAATCTTCGCCTGTAGATGCACCGGGCGTTGCCAGATTTTGTAGACGTTTTTGAGCGTCTCCATCGCGTACTTGATCTCGATGTCCAGGCCGTTGTGGCGGTGGG
>JADMIO011429297.1_pt1 | contig 19113 bp, 13 predicted proteins | sample 8958161 | NCBI WGS metagenome assembly JADMIO01 (sample SAMN16585339, study PRJNA669376) | soil metagenome | isolation source: Crop rotation soil | place: USA: Cullars Rotation, Alabama | collected 2011
GGCCGCGACTTCAAGTCACGTGAATTCCAAGCTTCGGATCCCACTGTGCTGGAAAGTCGGCAATGATGAAAGGGCCGAGACTCTGAAGCGTCGCCTGAAAAGCGCACACGTGACTTTTGCAGTGAATCCCGAGTCGGAAAGTGAAATGAACGCCTCGATAGCATGCGGGGTGCGGACGCTTCAGGCGTCAGCGGAAGCCGTAATAATTCAACTGGTGGACCACCCGGCTGTGCCGGGTGAGGTGATTCGTCAACTCGTCAACGAATGGAAGGCCGGGGCGCTGCTGGTGAAACCGACCGCCGGCGAGCGTGGCGGCCATCCCGTGCTAATTGATCTTCAGTTCCGCGATGAGCTGCTGAACCTTGATGCAGATGCTGGTCTAAAAGGCTTTCTCAATAGTCATTCGTCGCAACTCAAGCGCGTTGCCGTGGAGTCGAATCTTGTTGCACGCGACATGGACACATGGGATGATTACCGCGCTTTGCACCAGGAGGTCTTTGGCGTTCAACCACCCAAACTGCTTTCTGAAGGGCGCTAGAACAAGGGGATAATGGCCGCGAAACGGCCTGAAATGTGACCAACTAAAACACTGCCCCACTCATCTAACGCACTGCCCGCTTCTTTGAATTCGGGCAAAGGAGAGTAAATGCTGAGAAATCCCAAGACCCTTTTTGCAATGTTCCTATTGGTTCTGCTGAGCGCTTCCCTCGGGTTGGCCCAGAACTCCGGCGGCGCGCCGGTGGAGTTTTCGCTTCGGTCTATTGACGGTCAACGAGTCACCTCTGACAGTCTGCGTGGCGAGGTGGTGGTAATGGCTTTCGGCGCGTCCTGGCTGCCGCTTTCGAAAGCGCAATTGCAAGGCGTTAGAAAGCTCGCCGACGAATACAGCGACCGCGGTGTGGTCGTTTACTGGGTAAGCACTGAATCGGAAGACGCGAAGTCGAAGAACTTCGCAAGCGACGATCAGCTGCGTGCGTTCGCCACCAAGTATGGTTTGAAAGTGACAGTGCTACGCGATCCTGACGGCTCGACTTCCAAGAAGTTTGGGGTAGATCAACTACCGTCGATTGTCATCATCGACAAAGCCGGCCGCCCCGGTGAACCCATTGGCGGTTTGGATCCGCAGGGCAACCTTACAAATCAATTGGCCTCCCGCCTCGACAAAGTTCTTGACTGAGTTGTAGCAAGAGCAAATAAAGAGGCCATCGCACTAAGCGGTGGCCCTTTTCTTTTGAGTAACCGCCAAGCCGTCAAGTCATTATCCGCAGATTACACAGATTACGCAGATAGGCATTAAAGTTGAGCCAGGGAATTCGCCCCTTTCTTTTTGCTTTTCCATTTGCTGTTTGAATCTGCGTAATCTGTGTAATCTGTGGATTGCTTTGGTGTTTTCGCCGCTTGCCAATTTCCGCTTGCTCCAAGCCTACCGATCTAATAACTTCTTAAATCCAAATGACCTTCAAATTGATCAACCCAGTCTCGCTTGGTGCACCGCGCGGTTATTCTAATGGAGTGCTAACTCCGGCGGGCGGGAGTCTTCTCTTCGTCGCCGGCCAGATAGGCTGGGATGAAACGCGCACGATTGTTAGTGACGATTTCGTTCAGCAATTCGATCGTGCGCTCGCTAACGTTGTCACGGTCGTAACCGAGGCCGGCGGTCGCGCTGATCAAATAGCCCGGCTGGTAATCTACGTGACTGACAAGCAGGCGTATGTCACGCGACGTGAAGAGATCGGCCACTGTTATCGTCATCACATGGGAAAACATTTTCCGGCGATGGCGCTGGTTGAAATAAAGGCGCTAGTCGACGACCGCGCCAAAGTAGAAATTGAAGCCATTGCTGTTTTGAGTCTCTAGTTGCTCGATTGTCGTAATGTTTACTCCGAAGAGTTTCCTTTACGAAGAATCCGCGTCAGGCGTGGCAACGATCACCCTGAATCGTCCTGACCGGCTCAATGCACTAACGTTTGAAGTTTATCGCGAACTCACCGACACGTTTGCGGCGCTGCGTGATGAAGCGGGCGTACGGGTCGTGGTGATCACTGGTGCTGGTCGCGCCTTTTGTTCCGGCGGTGACGTGCACGACATTATCGGCGAACTCTTCAAATGCGACATGGCAGGACTGCTTGAATTCACCCGCATGACTTGCGAGTTGGTTCGGAACATTCGCGCGTTGCGCAAGCCGGTCATCGCTAGTCTAAACGGGACAACGGCGGGAGCGGGAGCCTGTATCGCGCTGGCGTCCGACATCCGCATTGCATCCGAAGAGGCAAAGATAGCTTTCCTATTCGTAAAAGTTGGTTTGTCTGGCGCAGACATGGGCGCCGCCTATCTGTTGCCGCGCACTGTCGGGCTCGCAAAGGCGACTGAATTGCTTTACACGGGGGATTTCATTTCAGCGCTGGAAGCTGAGCGAATCGGACTCTATAACCACGTCGTCGCTGGCGAGAGGCTTATGGAAACGACGCGTGAGTTTGCTGAACGACTGGCGCAGGGGCCGGCGTTTGCACTTGCGAAAACCAAGGAAATGCTCGACCGCGAAGCGGACATGGATTTTGCGGCAGCGTTGGAATGCGAAGCGCAGGCGCAGGCGATCTGCATGCAACACCAGGACTATCGTGAAGCGTATGAAGCGTTCGTGGCGAAACGCGCAGCTAAATTCGACTGATTGATTTTATGGACAAGCTCATAGAACAACTTCCCTTCTTCACCGCTGAGCATCGCGAGCTGGCTGCGGATCTGGAAACCCTTGTCGAGCGTGAGATTGAAGCGCGCGCAGCGGAAGAACGCGATGTGGAGGCCCAACTCCGTGAATTCGTAACCATCCTTGCGCAGGCTGATGCTTTGCGTTATGCGGTGGCATCGCCGGGAACGAAGCTGGATGTTCGCGCGCTCTGTTTGGTGCGCGAAGCACTGTCATATTCTTCTGCGCTCGCGGACCTCGCGTTCGTCGTGCAAGGTCTGGGCACTTACGCGATCAGCCAGGCCGCTCCCGAACACGTGCGCGATTTTTGGCTCTCACGCGCGGTCGAGGGAAAAGCGATTGCTGCTTTTGCACTGACAGAGCCAGACGCCGGTTCAGATGTTGCTGCGATTAAAACCACCGCAACGCGTGAGGCCGACTCCTTCACAATCAACGGACGTAAACGGTTCATTTCAAATGCCGGTGTGGCTGACTTTTATACCGTGTTTGCGCGCACCGGCACCGATGCCAACGGTCGCGCTTCGTTATCGGCGTTTGTCGTTGGCGCAAAAATGCCAGGACTGAAAGTTCTGGAACGAACGGCAATGATTGCCGCCCATCCGATCGGCGAACTTGAATTCGCAGGCTGTCGCGTACCGGCCGACAATATGGTCGGTGCCGAGGGCGACGGATTTCTTTTGGCGATGCGCACGATGGACAGCTTCCGCGCGAGCGTAGGGGCTGCTGCATGTGGCATGGCGCGTCGCGCGCTCGATGAGGCGGTGCGTCACTCCGTAACGCGTAAACAATTTGGTCGCTTCCTCGCGGAGCATCAACTGGTGCAGGAAAAACTTGCCGACATGGTCACCGAACTCGACGCCGCTCGTCTCCTTGTCTATCGCGCAGCGCACTTGAAAGACACCGCCAGCGGTCGAGTTTCACGCGAAGCTAGTGAAGCAAAGCTTTATGCGACTGAAGCGGCTTTCCGGATCGTCGATCAGTCGGTACAAATTCATGGTGGCGCGGGGCTAGTACGCGGCAGCGTAGTTGAGCGGCTCTATCGCGACGTGCGCGCGCTCAGAATCTACGAAGGCACCTCGGAGATACAGAAACTCATCATCGCGAACCAATTGCTCAAGGACTAACCGCCTTGACGTAACGAACTATCCACAGATTACGCAGATTTCACAGATTCAAAAGCCAGAATGCTTAGACGAAGAGCAGGATGTGGTCACCATTTCTCTAACTGTCATGCTTCTCTGCGTAATCTGGGTAATCTGCGGATAGCTTTCCGGTGGTTCGTGGTCTAACTTTCCCTGGCAAATGAAAATAAACATTATCGGCGGCGGGCCGGCGGGCATGTTTTTCGCGATTCTCATGAAGCGCGCCCAGCCGGCGCATGAGATTACAGTCTACGAACGCAACGGACCAGACGACACGTTCGGTTGGGGCGTAGTCTTTTCCGGAAAAACTCTCGCGAACCTGCGCGCTGCGGATGAAGTTTCCCATGCCGCCATCACTGCTTCGTTCGAAGCCTGGGACAACGTCGATGTTGTGCATCGCGACAGCAAGATATCCATTCGTGGTAACAGCTTCTCCGGTATCTCGCGTCTGCAACTTCTCAAGATTCTCCAACGCCGTTGTGAACAACTTGGCGTGCGGTTGCTTTTCAAGACCGAAGTAGCAAACCTTGATGAGCTACGCACAGCCTGCGACCTGTGCGTCGCCGCCGACGGCGTTAACAGCACCGCTAGAAAACAATACGCGGATCGATTTCAGCCGACGCTAGACGTGCGCCCGAACCGTTACATCTGGTTTGGTACGAATAAACTGTTTCATGGCCTGACTCTAACGTTCCGTGAAAATGACGCCGGAGTTTTCGCCGCTCATTCCTACAAGTTCAACAAAACTACCAGCACGTTCATCATTGAGTGCGATCAGTCTACCTGGAATGACGCTGGTTTCGCGGAAATGAACGATGACGAAACGCGAGAGTATCTCGAGTGCGTTTTTGCGCCGGACCTGGAAGGTCAGCAACTGCTCTCAAACAATTCCAAGTGGATTAACTTCCTGCTGGTAAAAAATGAGAAATGGTTTTTTGATCAGACGGTCATGCTCGGCGATGCGCTGCATACAGCACATTTCTCCATTGGCTCAGGCACGAAATTGGCGATGGAAGATGCTATTGCTCTCTTTGAATGTTTCCAGCGTAGAAGTTCGGTTAAGACGGCTTTTTTTTACTTTGAAAAAACTCGGAAACCGGTAATTGCGGAATATCAAGCTGCAGCCCAGGAGAGCATGGTGTGGTTCGAAAACGCGCGGCAGTACATGAACCTGTCACCGCTGGAGCTGGCTCATATGCTGATGACCAGAAGCGGAAGAGTTAGCGATTCCGATCTGAGGCGGCGAGACCCTTTGTTTATGGAGCAGTATGAGGCTTCGTGGGTGAGATGAAAGGGACGGAATTTATCATCTACCATTTCAGATTTCTCATTGGGCATTTAAGAGCGGGGGCAAGCCCGCCTTCCTGACCTAGAGACTCCGCACTTGTGTTATCGACTTCAGCTTTGAAAGACATTCAGTCGAAGTTTCAGCTCAACATGAATCAGCTCGAGGTCAGGAAGGCGGGCTTGCCCCCCGCTCTTAAATGCCCAAATGAGAAATGTGAAATCATATATGGAAAATCCAGTATGCTTTTCTGCTTTACGCCTCCCACTCCGGTGCTAAGAGCCGCCGTCGTCCTTCATCCACCGTCGCAATCCCCGGCTGATCCAGCGCGAAGCGATCCCAGAGCTTACAAGTCACAGCACGATGTGCCTGATCCAGTGCTTCACAGTAGTTTGTGTAAGTACAGCGCCTGACTTCCTCACCTCGACCTAACTTCACCTTTAAGAACCAATCCGGATCTGCCAGTGCCTGTCGTGCGAATCCGGCTATGTCAGCATCTCCGTTTTGGAGAATCGCCTCAGCCTGTTCGAAAGTGGTTATGCCTCCCGTGGCCACCACTGGAGTCGTGAACCCGGCTTCGTTCACAGCTCGTTTGATTCTCGAGACTAAGGGAACGCTTCGCCCAAACGGCCCGGCTGCATCCGAAAGCACAGTCGGCATGCACTCATAACCGCTCTGTCCGGTGTACGGATAAACTGCCTGTCCAACTTTTGGTTGCTGCGCATCTTCAAACTTTCCCCCCTTGGAAAGCGACAGAAAATCAAAACCTGCGCGCGCGAATTCAACGCCAAAGTAAATTGCATCATCGATGCGGTTCCCACCCGTAATCACTTCGTCGGCTAGATAGCGAACGCCAACCACGTAATCATTCCCCACCATCTGGCGGACCGACTGAAACACTTCCAGTGGCAAACGAATCCTGTTTTCGCGCGGTCCGCCGTAACCGTCAGCGCGATCGTTAAGGGCGCTCAGGAAACCCGCCATCGTGTAAGCGTGCGCGTAATGCAACTCAACACCATCAAACCCGACATCACGGGCGCGGCGCGCGGCTGCCGCAAAAATGTCAGGGAGGACTTGAGGCAATTCGCGAACGTGTGGCAGTTGGGTATCAGTCACATGCTCGCGATAACCAAACCGGAGCGATTCCAGCTCGCGTGGCTCAAGAATTTCCTCGAGCTGTTCCTCAGACGCCCGGGCAAGAAACTCTCGCACTTCAGCTTCAGTGGCATCCAGCCACGACAGTTCATCCGTGAGTTTTGAAATAGCTTGGCGATGACGCTTGCTTATTTCGAGAAAGCGGGCAAAAAACTTTTCCGGGTCGGGCCGACGCTTCACAGCGAGGAAGTCGATGATTTGAATGAAGAGTTTTGTTTCGCCGTCGCTTGCCTCTCTCACCGTGTCGACCAATTTTCGCAAACCCGGAAGAAAACGATCGTCGCCGATGCGCAGCAAAGGGCCGCTCGGGATGTCGCGCACCCCCGTCGCTTCGACCACTAGTACACCGGGACGGCCGCCAGCAAAGCGTCGATACCAATCAAGATTCTCCTGCGTCACAAAACCGTCTTCGGTCGCGCGCCAGGGCACCATCGCCGGCACCCAGGTACGGTTGCTCGCCTGGAGCTTGCCGATGGCAATTGGTTGGTAGAGCAGAGACCGCGCTGCCTGATCGGCAGATGGCCAATGTGTGTCGGGAATGGAATGGCGAATTGGGTTCTTAAACTTCCACATGCTGGGTGGGTAACTTTAACACGCAATCAAGCAGATTATTGGGGCAGCAGAATGCGAAGCTCGCCCGCTCTGATCGTGGTAAGACAAAATCAGAACCCGGAGCCATAGCGACCGGCTGAAGACTCACCTTTACTGACTCTCCTTCTTCCGAGCCTTAATCGAACATTGAATCTTCGGCCGGTCGCTACCGCTCCGGTTCTGATTTCGCGTTTAATCGTTTGAAATACCACTTACCGCCGCTTTTGCTTGCGCTGCCAGTTGTTATGATAGATTAGACTTACTAGAGATTTGCGGAGATACGTTTGGACGACAACCTTCTAAAGTGGCGCAGCGAGTTCCCAATACTGGACAAGACTGTCTATTTGATTTCGCACAGTCTGGGAGCCATGCCGCGGGAAACCTACGCGCGACTGAACGATTACGCTGAAACTTGGGCGACGCGTGGCGTGCGGGCCTGGGCAGAAGGTTGGTGGGCAATGCCGGTAACGGTCGGCGACGAAGTCGGGCGAATCATTGGCGCGCCGCTGGGCAGCGTGGTGATGCATCAAAATGTTTCTATCTGCCAGTCGCTTATCCTCTCCTGTTTCGAGCCGACGCCCAGGAGAAACAAGATTGTCTATTCCGAATTGAACTTTCCCTCGGTGATGTATGTCTACGAGGCGCATGCGCGGGCCGGCAACTTGAGAATTGAAACAGTTCGTTCCGATGATGGCATCACTGTTCCGCTCGAACGCTTTCTAGATGCGATTGATGAAGAGACTTTGCTGGTTCCATTTTCGCATGTGCTCTTCAAGAGTGGCTTCTTACAAAACGCCAAAGCGATCACCGAGCGCGCGCATGAAGTTGGCGCGAAAGTTGTGCTTGATGCTTATCAATCTGCTGGCACAGTTCCCTTCAATGTGTCGGAACTCAATGTCGACTTCGCCACGGGCGGCTCGGTCAAGTGGCTTTGCGGCGGACCGGGAGCCGGCTATCTGTATGTACGGCCTGACTTGCAAAGGCAGCTTCAGCCAAAAACTACCGGCTGGATGGCGCATGAAGCGCCTTTCGCGTTTGAAACCGATTTGCGCTACGCCGATGACATAACCCGTTTTCTGCATGGGTCGCCCGCAATCCCTGCACTGTACGCAGCGCAGTCTGGTTATCGAATCATCAATGAGATCGGTGTCGATCGGATTCGTGAAAAAAGCGTAAGGCAAACCACGCAGTTGATTGGGCTTGCCGAAGAGGCAGGCTTCGAGGTGACCAGTCCTAAAAATCCTAATGACCGTGGTGGAACGATTACGGTGGGGCACCCAGATGCTGCCGCAATTACCAAAGAACTGATTCGGCGCGAGTTCATCGTTGACTTTCGACCGGGCGCCGGCGTCCGCATTTCTCCGCATTTCTACACCAGCGACGATGAACTCGAGCTAGTGATTCAGGAGATGAAAAAGATTCGAGACACCAGGGCTTACGCTGCACACGAAACGGCTGGAGCCGCATTTTGACGGATGAGGGATGAAGGCGGAGGGATGAAACACATTCTTCCGTTCATCCGTCATCCCTCGTCCTTCATCATTTATGACTAACGATTACGGAAAAGGCTCCTTACTTTCTTACAACAAGTACCTCCGCGTCGCCGATTTGATCGGATTGCAGGATTGTCTTTCCGATCCCGCGCATCACGACGAACTTCTGTTTATTACGATCCACCAGGCGTATGAGCTCTGGTTCAAACAGATACTTCACGAGCTCGACGCCGCGGTTGACCAGCTGAATGACGACCGCCTTGCTCAAGCGGCGCGCACCTTGCACCGCGTCGTTGAAATAGAAAAGCTCCTGGTTAATCAGATTCATATTCTCGAGACCATGACGCCAATTAGTTTCCTCGGATTTAGAGATCAGCTAAACCCGGCCAGTGGTTTTCAGTCAATGCAGTTTCGCGAGATCGAATTTGTTTCGGGACTCAAACATGAAGGTCTACTGCGCGAATTCCAGGAAGATGAATTCGCACACGGTCGACTGCAAAAGAGGTTTGCGTCACCCTCCCTTCCCGATGCCTACTTCGCTGCGCTACGACGCCGTGGTCTCGAGGCGCCGGCAGCAGAAAGCCAAGACGATGAGCAGGCACAACTGAAAGCCTACGGAAAACGCACGCGGGCTGTGGTCGAGATCCTTACCCATTTTGAGACAAGGTTTGAAGAGTTTCAGTTGACGGAAGCGCTGCTCGAACATGACGAATACTTTTCGCTCTGGCGTTCGCATCACATCAAGATGGTCGAGCGCATGGTAGGCACTAAGCGGGGCACCGGAGGCTCGGAAGGCGTTGGTTACCTGCGCACCACGTTGGAAAAGAAATTTTTTCCAGAGTTGTGGGAGGCGCGCACCTATTTGGATTTCAATCACGGCGCCGCCCGCTGTCCCTTCTCGGGCGAGTGATTGCTCCGGTCCGGCCTTTTTCGTGTCGTTTCGTCGTTCTCATTTTGTGTTTATTCGTGGATTTGTTTTGCCGTTGGGGCTAAAAAAATATGACCACTAATTCACACGAAATGAAAACCACGAAACGATACTAAAAGAATGAAAACCTAAGGCTCTTACTCCCATGAAAGACCGCAGGAAAGCACGCCGCTTCAAAGTTAATCTTCCCGCCCGCTGGGAGCGCACGCGCGTACGCCGCGAGGGAACAGTCGCCAGCATCAGCCGCAACGGCTGTTTCGTGCTCACCGGCGGCCGAGTGAAGCCCGAGGATGCAGTTCGCATTCAGATGACGCTTCCCGACAAGGAAGTGCTGACAGTCTTGGGCGAAGTGGTTGATTTTGCGACGCAAATAGGTTTTGCCGCGCGCTTCACCTGGATGGAAGTCCCTGATGAACTCCGCCTCGAACAATTCCTCCAGGAATGTCTGGCAGCCGAGGGCGGCTCATGACCGTCGAGTTCCCTGAACGCTTCAACATGGCAGACTACTTCCTCTATCACAACCTCGAGGAAGGACGTGAAAACAAAGTCTGTCTCTACTTTCAGGACAAAACATTTACTTACGCTGAGACGGCGCGCATGGCGAATCGCGCGGGCAACACGCTGCGCGAGTTTGGCGTGGAAATAGAAGATCGCGTGCTGCTTGTTTTGCCTGACTGTCCCGAGTTTGTGTGGACGTGGTTTGGCGCCGCACGAATTGGCGCGGTGATCACGATGGTGAACCCGCTGTTGCCGGCAGAAGATTACAAGTATTACCTCGAGTACACGCGTGCAAAGGTTGCGATTGTGCACGAATCGCTACTGGCCACCTTCAACGAAGCTGCGGCTGAAGCGCGCTACTTGACGGGAGTGTTGGTTGTCGGAGATCACGAACACGATCATGATGTTGATTTCACGAACGACTCAATAATCTGGTCATCATTTACCGGTGCGGTGCTGTCTGGGGAAGACGAGTGCACACCGGCAGACACTCATCGCGACGACATTGCCATCTGGTTGTTCACCTCGGGCTCGACCGGCCATCCCAAGGGCGCGGTCCATTTGCAACACGATCTGCCCTTCAACACTGAAGTCTTCGCGAAACGTACGATGGGCGTGAACGAAGGCGACCTGACGGTTTCAGTTCCCAAGCTCTTCTTTGGTTATGCTACGGGAACCAATCTCTTGTTTCCCTTCGCGGTTGGCGGCGCGACTGCGCTCTTCGCAGAACGTTCCACGCCGGAGAAGCTGTTTGAAGTGATCGAACGCTATCGGCCGACAATCCTCACAACCGTGCCGACCATGATCAACTCGATGCTCAATGCACCCGACGCCGGCAGTCACGACTTATCAAGCTTGCGCTTTTGCTATTCCGCCGGCGAGGCATTGCCGGTGGAGTTGTATGAACGCTGGAAGAAAAGGTTAGGCGTCGAAATTTGTGATGGCATTGGCTCCGCGGAAATGTTCCACATCTACATTACGAACCGGCCGGGCGATGTGAAGCCCGGGAGCCTGGGAAGAATCGTTGAGGGTTATGAAGCTAGCATTGTCGATGCCGACGGAAATCAGGTGACCACTAACGCGATGGGCACTTTGAAAATCAAGGGCGACTCCGCAGCACTTTGCTATTGGAATGCCCACGAAAAATCAAAGGAAACTTTTGCGGGTGACTGGTGCACCACTGGAGATCAGTTTCACGTAGACGAACAAGGTTATTACTGGTATCACGGTCGCACCGACGACATGTTGAAGGTGTCGGGCATCTTCGTTGCGCCCGCGGAGATCGAAAACTGTTTATTGCAACATGAGGCTGTGCTCGAATGCGCTGTGATTGGACATGACAGTGGGGACGGGTTAGTCAAGCCAAAAGCATTTATCGTGCTGCGGGAAGAAGTCCAAAGTCCAGACGCCCGGGGCAGTAGCCCGACCGTCAGGGAGGACGTCGGACATGATCAACTCGCAGAAGCACTCAGGGACTTCGTGAAGACTCATCTGGCGCCCTACAAGTACCCCCGCTGGATTGAGTTTGTTGATTCCCTTCCCAAGAACGACCGCGGCAAGATCGATCGCAAGAAACTTAAGCAGGGCTAGCGTCAAGCAGTTCAGAGTTCAACCTTTAGGTTGTGCCGGCAGCCACCAACGCAAGCTAAAGCTTGAACTCTGAACTTCTGACGCTCCTGCGACTGCGGCTGCCCGTGGTTGCTGAACCATCTTTGACTCTCCATCGTATACTCTCTCCACGTTTCAAAATCAGCTTAGGAGCCAACATTAATGCATCCATTTTTCCGTAACCGTGACCCCCGGCGCAGTGTTCTGTCGGCGCTTTTGGCAATTGCGCTGCTCGCGTCTTCCTCCGTCTTCGCGCAGCAGGCAGCGACCGCACCAGTCCCGGCAAAGAGACCCGCGACGCTGACGTCGAGTGAACGCAGCGCGTCGTCCCGCGTCAAACTTGAAACCATTCGCGATGTGACAGCCGCCTTGAGTTCGCCGCAGTTTGAAGGTCGCGGCACGGGCCAGCCGGGCGCTGATAAAGCCGCCCAATACATCGCCGACAAGTTTGCCAAATTCGGACTGAAGCCTCTCGGGGAGAACGGCACATATTTGCAGCCAATCAAATTTAAGAGTGCGCGGGTCACGGCTGAGACTGCTGTCGACGTAGGTGGCACTGCTCTGAAATTCGGTCAGGACTACGTTGTTCTTCCGCCCTACAACTATGACCAGGCAAACGCCAACGCCAATCTGGTCTTCATCGGTTTTGGAGTGGTAGCGCCGGACTTGAAACGCGACGATCTTGCCGGTCTCGATCTGAAGGGCAAAATAGTTGTCATGATCAACGGCCAACCAAACGGCGTCGATGGGGCGGCATGGAAGCGGGCCACCAATCCGCAGGTGCGGGCCATGAATATTTTTGGACGCGGTGCCGCCGGAATGATCGTCGGCAACGCAGGCGGCGGCGCGCAACCTTATTCACTGATTGCCAACTATATGTCCCGGCGACGCGTCAGTCTTGCTTCGGCTCCGGGTTTACCGTTCACCTTGCCGCCGATCCTGCTGGCCAGCGACGCAGCCATGGAAAAGATTTTTGCCGGTACTGGAACGACCTACGCCGACACGCTGGCAAAAGCCCTGGCGGGGGAGTCAGTTTCGCGCGACCTGGGAAAGAACGGAAACCTCGCGCTGCGAATCCAGCGCGACGAAACAACCAGCAGCAACGTGGCCGGAGTATTTGAGGGTTCCGATCCAAAATTGAAAGAAGAGGCGGTGGTATTTTCCGCGCACTATGATGCTTACGGCATCGAAAGTGACGGGCGCATTTTTCCGGGCGCTGCCGACAACGCGCTGGGAGTCGGCACAATCACTGCCATCGCCGAGGCCTTGCAGAAGGCGTACCCGCGACCAGCATCGCGGCCGAAGCGATCAATTATTTTTCTTGCTGTTACCGGTGAAGAGTACGGCCTGCTTGGCGCCGAGAGTTGGGTGGCCCATCCAACCTGGCCGCTCGACAAGATTGCCGCCGATATCAACTTCGACGGAATCGGCACGGAGGTCTACGGACCGGTGAAGCGAGTGGTTGGATTTGGCGCGGAGTTTTCCGAGCTTGGCAGCATCTTTGAAGACGTCGCTCTTGCCACCGGGAATGTGATCACGCCGGATCCGATGCCGGAGGAGAAAGCGTTCACGCGTTCGGATCATTATTCGTTTGTGCGCAAAGGTGTGCCCGCGTTGATGCTGCTTGGCGGACCGGAAGGTGATGTTTCGATCTGGATTCCCCGCGCACGCAAGTGGCTGGAAACTGACTACCATTCGCCGAGCGACACGATCAAACCTGACTGGAACTGGACTGGTCCGCAAACACTGGGGAGATTGGGATTGGTGATTGGTCTCCGCGTGGCGAATGCGCCGGTGAAGCCGGCGTGGTTACCAACCTCGCCTTATCAACGCAGCGCGACGAAGCAGTTGCCGGCCGGGAATTGAAGCAGGAAATTAATTGGCCGCGGATTTACGCGAATAAAACGCGGATCTGAAAAAGCACAATCAACCGGTTTGGGTTGAATTCACATCCTTAGCTGTGTTGCTTTTTCAGATCCGCGTTTCTCCGCGAGAACCCGCGGCTAGTTTTCTATCCGTTCCTGCGTTCTAAATCGTAGTCACGCAACCGGCGGTAAAGCGTTGAAGGTGAGATGCCGAGGATTTCGGCGGTCTTGCCACGATGCCAACCAGTTTGCTCCAGCGCCGCCAGAATCTGCTGCCGCTCGACGTCGCGCAAGGATGTTGGTGACGAAGCTGCGTTCGGCACGAACGTGCTCGCGGTTGCGCCTGCGTCAGCTCCCGGTTGAACAATCGGTGCGGCGAACACTGCTGCGGGCATAACCGGCCGCACAACTTCCGGCGGCAACTCGTTCACCGTGACCTGTCCATTGTTCGACAGAATTACGGCCCGCTCCAGACAGTTTTTCAACTGTCGCACGTTGCCCGGCCAACTGTAGGCCCGCAACGCTTCAAGCGCTGCAGGATCCAGCTCAGTTGGCGTGGCGCCGCCAACTTTGCTCAGCAGATGTCGCGCCAACGGTTCAACGTCCTCGGGTCTGTCTCTCAGTGGCGCCAGGTCGATCTGAAAACCGTTGATGCGGTAAAGCAGATCGGCGCGAAACGATTCGTTGGAAACAACCGATTCCAGGTTTCGGTTAGTCGCTGCCACGATGCGCACATTTACTTCAACCTTGCGCACGCCACCAACTCTGAAGAACGTCCTCGTTTCAATCGCGCGCAGTAGTTTCGCTTGCAACTGCGCCGGCAATTCAGTTACCTCGTCGAGGAATAAAGTGCCACCGTCGGCTAGTTCGATAAGTCCGAGCTTGCGGCCTTTCGCTCCGGAAAATGCGCCCGCCTCGTAACCGAAAAGTTCCGACTCAAGCAGCGATTCCTGAAAAGCAGCGCAGTTGATATCGATGAACGAGCCGTCAGCACGCGAAGATAAACGATGAATCGCATGAGCGACGAGTTCCTTGCCGGTGCCCGACTCTCCAGTAATCAACACTGAGGCTTCTGAAGGCGCAACCCGCTCGATCAAGCGCACCACTTCTCGCATGGCATCGGAGACGGAAACGATTTCCGGTAGGCCTGACTGCCGCGCCAGCTGTTCTCGTAACCGCAGATTATCGACGCGTAAACGACGTTTCTCAGCCGCTTGCTTCACGCGAACGTCGAGCTCAGTAATGCTGTAGGGCTTGGTGAGGTAATCGTAAGCGCCTAACTTCATGGCCTCGACGGCTGTTTCCACCGTCGCCTGGCCGGTCAGCATAATCACTTCCGGCGGATTGGGACGCTCGTGCACGCGACGCAGCACTTCCATCCCATCGATGCGCGGCATGTTGATGTCGCACAGCAACACGTCAACGTTGCTTTCTTCCAACTTGCGCAACGCGGCTTCGCCATCCGGCGCCGCCTGCACGCGATAGCCCAAACGCTCTAATTCTTTTTCCAGGACCAAACGAAGGTTTGCTTCGTCTTCGGCTATTAGAATTCGCGCTGCTCGTTGTTCGCTCAAATTTCCGGTTCTCCGTCGCTGCTAATTACCGGTAGCGAAATTGTAAAGGTGGTTCCGGCTCCCGGCGTGGATTGCACATCAAGGCTGCCGCCGTGCTCCGTTAAGATACCATAACAAACTGCGAGTCCAAGACCCGTGCCTTTACCGATTTCTTTGGTTGTAAAGAAAGGTTCAAAGATCTTTGTTATGTTCTCCTGCGGGATTCCGACACCCGTATCGCTCACTTCGATCAAGACACAGTTTTCGTCTTTGCGGCTGGCGATTTTCAGAAGTCCGCCTTCGGGCATCGCATCGATCGCGTTGGTCGCTAACGCGATCACCGCCTGTTGTAATTGTCCCGCATCACCAGAAACCGGCGGGAGGTCGTCAGCAGTGTTAACTTCGATGCGAATGTTGTTGTCGCCACGCTGCTGGTGCGACAGCAAACGCGCCGCAGATGAAATGATGTCAGGCAGATTCACAGCGAGATATTCAGTGCCGCGGCTCCGGCTGAAATCCAAAAGACCGTTAGTGATCGACTTGCAACGAAAAGCCTCATTCCTAATTAAACCCAGATACTCACGCAAGTCATCCAGGGCCGGCGACTCTTTGAACTCGCCACCACTGACGCGTGACTCCAGAGCTTCAGCGCAAGCTGAGATTGTCGCCAGCGGATTGTTGATTTCATGAACGACGCCTGCCGCAAGTCGACCAATTGCGGCTAGTTTCTCAGCTCGCGCGACGGCACGATTGGCTTCCACGCGGCCAGTAATGTCTTCACCGATGGCGATGACGTGTGACACATCGCCGCTCTTGTCGATCCACATCGGAATCTTGCTAATCAACCAGTGCTTCACTTCACCATTCGGCGTGGCGGTAGTGTGCTCCAGGCGCTGAATCTCACCGCTCTCAAACACTCGCCTAAACTCGGCCTCGAGCAACTCGCGCTTCTGCCGCGTCAGAACTCCAAAAATGTTTTTGCCCAGGACGGCGCCGCGCGGAATACCCAACTCGCCAAGTTCGCGGTTGCGGTTCCAGGCAACGATCTTGAAGCTCCGATCAACGGCATAAAGGGAAAGCGGCAAGCTATCGACAATCGCCTCAATGAATCGCTCCTGAGCTCTCACTTCCGCGGTGCGTCGTTCAACTTCAATAGTCAGGTTGGCCGAAGCATCGCGTGCCGCCTGGTAAAGACTCGAGATATGTGCCGCCAATGCTGCTTGCTGCGCGGCAGCATCAACAAGGCGACAGACCGTGTCGTCGCAATCTTCCCGCCTATCAAAGGCGACTACGAGAGCGCCGTGCGAACGGCCACCGAATCGAAGAGGCGCCGCATATTCAACTGAATGGGTTTCGTCTCGAAGGAAAAAGTTCTCCGGGTCATTTATTAAGAATGGCGAACCGCTTGAGGACGATGCAGCCGTCAGCCAGTTCTGCAAACGTTCGAGACGCACGAGGGCGCCGCCTTCAGCGCTGCCTTCGCGATCGAAAACACAGGCAGCCTCGTCACTCGTTCCCGGGTTGATCACGGCGGCGCACATTGCCGCGCTTGTTCCTTCGTAAGTCGCACCGGCAACGCGCCGCACCAACTGTTCCGGCTCAATCGTCCGCAGTAAGCCGCGACCCAGGTCCGCGAGGAACCGCAATTCTCGATTACTTCCAATGAGTTCCCAGGCGCGTTGGGCTGCGCGCAGGTGAGAGGTCGAGCGCGACAAGACTTCGGCCGCCGAAGACGTACGTGGAATGCAGTCGTCGGCGCCGGACTCAAAAGCCGCCAGCCTTTGTCCATCGTCCTCGTGTTCAGACAGAACGATTAGCGGCAGGTTATTCGTTGCCGGCTGAGCGCGCAGCAGTTTGCACAGCGCCAGACCATCGACTTCCGGCAAGGCCAGATCGATGACCACTAAGTCGCAGGGCTCTCTCTTGAGAAGACGCAGCGCGGTGGTTGAATCCGAGGCGCTCAGCGCACGATAACCGGCACTGGTGAAAGCCTTGAGCAGTTGCTGTCTCTCGTTGATGTCGTCTTCGATTACAAGAACTGCGGGACTTGTTTGGGGGGTAGTTGCAGAAGGCATGCTCAATCCTGAAAACGCACTGCCAGCCTGGGTGACTTGCAGCCTTGCACGTTTGCTCTGATTTCCGCGGAAATACAGAGCTTCCATATCGATTGAAAGCGATGCGAAAAAGATTGTCAAGATATTGATTTCACACAAACGTGTCGCAGCCTTCGCCTTCATCGAAGCGCGCCTGCCAACTTACTGGGAGCGCGGGCGTCCTCGCCCGCAAATGAGCGAAGCGAACAACGCTTGTAGAGCTCGCCCCCGCACGAACGTGGCGGGCATTAGTGTGTTGTTTTCAAGATGTCTCTTAGCTGTGAGGGTTGTTCGCTTCGCTCATTTGCGGGCGAGGACGCCCGCGCTCCCAGTAGGCAAGCATCCGCGCTTTGACCATCGGAATGTCAACGCAAACGAAAAGACGCACGTTGTCGTGCGCCCTTGGGGCCAATTTGTTTTTGAGTTGTTACGACGCCAGACGGTCCGCCTGATCGACTTCCATGAGACCTTCGCTCTCAAAGCTTGAACCGTTCTTCCCACTTCCCTGCGAAATCTTCGCCAGCTTGTGGTTCGACTTGGCACGGTACATAGCCTGATCCGCAGCGACCAGAAGTTGATCCAGAGTCTCGCCGTCAGCTCCGAACGTCGCGGTTCCGACGCTGATGCCTACGCGGGCTTTGTCGCCCTTCCGGACTCGTAACGAAAACTCTGTTACGGCAGTCTCGATGCGTTCTCGCAGATCCTCAACCTGATTGCCAACAAGTTCCTGGACGATTGCGACAAATTCATCACCGGCATAGCGCGCAAGAAAATCATACTCGCGCAACTGACCCTGAATAATCCGGCCCATCTCGCGCAACATCTTGTCGCCAACTTTGTGACCAAAAGAATCGTTAACGATTTTGAAGTCATCCAGATCAAGCATCACCACCTGGAACGGCCGCGAATTACGTCGCGCCCTGGCAGCTTCCTCATCGAAGCGCAAGGCCAGGTAACGTGCATTTGGCAATCCAGTGAGCGGATCCGTAAGCGCATTCGATTCGGCGCGCGCATGCTGAACGGCGTTCGCCAGAGCATCGGAGGCCAACCTGGTCACCGTCTCCAGCAAACGCATGTGGTCTTCCGTGTATTGATCAAGGTCCGTGGAGTAGACCGAGATCGCGCCGAGAAGCAGATCGTCCTTAAACAGCGGCAGTGATGCCATCGAACGATAGTCGCTGCTGCAATCCAAACCTGCGAGATCAAGACTGGGGTGAAGTTGGTTCACGGCAAAGCGGTTGGCTAAGGCAAAACCGGTTACCCCTTCGCCGAGCGCCACGCATTTGGTCACCAGAGTTTGCGCGTTCAATCCGGCGACATGGGCCGGATTCGCATAACCTTTCAAGTCGTCGAAAAGGTAAACGACGCACGTCTGAAACGGAACAACGTGGCCAACTTTATCGACTAACACTTCCACCGTGTTTCGGACGTCGAGCGAAGAGCCAAAGGTGCGCGCAATTTCATAGAGAGCGTAAACCTCCTGATGCGCGCTCTTGATTTGGTCATACGCCATGTAAGCGCCGCGCTCGCGGGTCTGCACCATGTCCACCTCAGCAAGTGATAGTGGCTCCAGCAGCTCGTTCGAAGGTTGTTGTTGCTGCAATCCCGCTACAGCAATCTGCGCCTCGAAAGTGGGCAAATGTTCGATGAACAAGTCAACGACGTTGGGATCGAAATGGGTTCCCGCACCACGCATGAGGAAAGCGACCGCTTCGTCGCGCGTCATGCCCCGACGGAACGGGCGGTCTTCTCTAACCGAGTCGAAACAATCCACCACGGAAATAATTCGTGCGGTAATCGGGATCTGCTCACCCTTCAAGCCGTCGGGATAACCAAGGCCGTCCCACTGCTCATGATGATGGCGAACGATCGGAGTCACTGCGTAAGGAAACTCAACCCGGCTGAGAATTTGCGCGCCAACTGTCGTGTGTATCTTCATCTTTTCAAACTCGGCCTGAGTCAACCTGCCGGGTTTGTTGATGATGTGGGCAGGCACTGCCAGTTTGCCGATGTCATGAAGTAGTGCGCCGGCTCTGAGGGCGGCAATTTCCGCGCGCGGAAGTCCAATAACTTCTCCTAAACCAGCTGCATAAATCTGGACACGACGTACGTGACAATGCGTGGTTTGATCCTTGGCATCGATCTTTCCAGCACATTGGGATCCTAAGCTTAGAATTCCACGTGGACAAGTTGTCGCG
>JADMIO010703377.1_pt1 | contig 19112 bp, 15 predicted proteins | sample 8958161 | NCBI WGS metagenome assembly JADMIO01 (sample SAMN16585339, study PRJNA669376) | soil metagenome | isolation source: Crop rotation soil | place: USA: Cullars Rotation, Alabama | collected 2011
TCCCTGCCGCGAAACACGATGGTGCGCCTCAAGCCAGATGTTCCGGTCGCGCAGGCGCGGGCCGAGATGGACGTGATCGCGCAGCGTGTCAATCCGAAGCAGCCGAATCGCCCGGCGATGAGCGCCACGCTTCGCTCGGCCAGCGACATGATCTGGTTCAAGAAGCAGATCTACGTGGTCGCTGCGGCCGTCGGACTTCTGCTGCTCATCGCATGCGCGAATGTCGCGCACCTGCTTCTGGCGCGCGGAGCGGCGCGAGAGCGCGAGCTGTCGATTCGCACAGCGATCGGGGCCGGAACTGGCCGCCTCCTCCGCCAGCTCCTGACCGAAAGCACGATCCTGGCTCTCATCGGCTGCGGCCTCGGCATCGCCATCGGCACGCTCGGCGTTCGCGCGCTCCTCAACTTTCGTCCCGAGCGAATGGGACAACTCGGTAACACGTTCATCGACTGGCGGGTGGTGGTCGTGGCCGCCGGCGTGTCTCTCGTGACCGGCCTGGCCTTCGGGGTCACCGGCGCGATCCACGCGCTGCGACAGCGCCGCACCGGATTGCTCGGCAGCGCGTCCCGCGCGAGCGGCGCGCCTGCACGACAGCGGCTGCGCTCGACCCTCGTCGTTTCCGAGATGGCCTTGTCGACCGTGCTGCTCGTGGGCGCGCTGCTGCTCGTGCACAGCATCTTCAAGCTGCAACGTGTGGATCCCGGATTCGATGCGCGCGATCTCTACGCATTGAACATCGAGCTTCCGCGCGGACGCTACAACGACGCGCGCGTCGACAACTTTCAGCTCGATCTTCGGAGCCGGCTCGAGCGCGCGGCGGGCGTCACAGGCGTCAGCATCGCGAGCTCGGCGCCTCCGCGATATGGATTCATGCAGGGCACGCTCGCGGTCGAAGGCAGATCGGTCGCCGACAATGCGTCGCCCTTCAATGCCGTGAACTGGGCCGACGCGAACTACTTCTCGCTCATCGGTCTGCGCATCGTGGCGGGGCGAACCTTCACCGACGGCAAGGCAGCGGACGGGGAGGTCGTGATCAACATCGGTGCGGCGAAGAAGCTGTGGGGCAGTGAGTCACCGATCGGCAAGCGCATCAAGTTTCTTTCACCGGCCATGCCGGCTGATTCGGTCTCCTGGAATCGGATCGTGGGCGTGGTCGAGGACGCAGCCTCGGGATCACTGACCGGCGATCGGTCCGATCTCCTCGTGTACTTCCCGCGCTCGTCTATCCGCGGCATGTCGGACTTCACGGCGGTGATTCGCACGCGGCCGGGGAGCAATCCGGCCGAGGTCGCGCGTCAGGCGGTTGCGCAGATGGATCCGCTACTCGCGCCGCCGACGGTGCTCTCGGTGCAGCAGGCCCTCTTCGACACCTTTGCCCAGACCCGCTTCACGATGCTGCTGATGACGGTATTCGCGGGAATCGCGGTACTACTCTCGGCGATCGGTCTCTATGGAGTCATCGCGTATGCGGTCGCGCAGCGCACGCGCGAGATCGGAATCCGCATCGCGCTTGGAGCAACCCGGCGGAACATCGCGCGCCGTGTGGCTGGCCAGGGACTTGGACTGGCTGGCCTCGGTCTGGCGATCGGATTGGTCGGCGGGGTGTTCGCCGCCCGACTCATCGCGGCGATGTTGTTCGGCGTGACCGCGCGCGACCCGCTCGTCCTGGCATCCACGGCCGGTCTGCTGGCCGGCGTCGCGCTCCTGGCGACCCTGATTCCGATGCGCCGGGCAGCGCGGGTCGATCCGGCAATTGCGATGAAGGCGGAATGACGTAGACAACTCAACCGAGCCGTCTCATGATGTGGCCTCCCCCTTTCCGAGGATCACATGAAGCGGCTCTGGTTGGCGGCCATTCTGATTCCAGGTGCGGTCGCAGCGCAGCAAGTGCGCGACAGCATCATTTCGGTCAACGCATCGCGGCCCAGCACCCTCGTTCCGGACAGGATGGCTGCCTGGGTCGTTATCGAAGGAAGTGGTGAAACACCGGGCGACGCGAATGCTCGCCTGGACACGAAGTTGAAGTCGGTCAGTGAGGCGATTCGCGCCCTGGGGTCAGCTGCGACCTCCGATCGGCCCATGCCGTACGGCGTTTCCATGGCGCAGAATCAAAACGGCTACCCGATGCCGGCGGTCCCAACCACGTACGTCGCTCGCGCGGTGATCAGGCTCCAGCTCATGAAGCTGGATCAGATGTCGGCCAATGTCGCGTCGATCCTGAGTGCGGGTGCGACCAACGTCAGCTCCCCGACATTCGAGTCATCCGCCGTGGACGCGGCGCGCCGGGAGAAGATCGCCGAGGCGGTCGCGGTGGCCCGCGCCGATGCCGAAGCGCTTGCCTCAGCGCTTGGCGGGAAACTTGGTGCGCTGGTGGACGTGTCCGCGACGGGCAACGTGAACAACCTCTTTGGACCGAGCTCGCAGATTTTCTTCGACAACCGGTACAACGGGGGTCAGGTCGCCGCGCCGAGCATCACCTTCACCACGAACGTCACCATGCGGTTCCGCCTTGTGCGCTGATTGCATGTGTGCGGCCAGGTAAGGCGCGGTTCGGCTGCGCTTCGACGTAACGATCTTCGACGGCGGCCCCGCGCAGACGATGTGGCCGCCGTCTTCGCCTGCGCCCGGTCCGACGTCGATCACCCAGTCGCTGTTGGCGACGACATGCATGTCGTGCTCGACCACGATTACGGTGTTGCCCTGCTCTACCAGTCCGTCGAGCTGGGTCATCAGCCGCTCGACGTCCGATGGGTGCAGGCCAGTCGTCGGCTCGTCGAGGATGTAGAGGGTCGTGCCGCGCTGGGATCGCTGTAACTCGGTCGCGAGCTTGATGCGCTGCGCCTCGCCGCCGGAGAGCTCCGTCGCCGGCTGGCCTAGTCTGAGGTAGCCGAGTCCGACTTGCTGGAGGACGCCAAGCGCGCGCGACACCGGCTCCTCGTTCGCGAAGAAGTCTGCGGCTTCATCGACCGTCATCTCCAGAACTTCGGCGATGTTCTTCCCGTCATACTGCACCTCGAGCGTCTTCTCATTGTACCGAGTGCCGTTGCAGACGGGGCAGGCAGTGTAGACACTGGCGAGGAACAACAGCTCGACGCACACCCAGCCTTCGCCTTCGCAGTTCTCACAGCGGCCCTTGGCTACGTTGAAGGAGAACTGTCCCGCATCGTACTTCCGCGCCTTCGCCATCTTGGTCGCGGCAAACAGCTTCCGCACGTGATCGAACAGGCCGGTGTAGGTCGCGAGGTTCGAGCGCGGCGTGCGACCGATGGGGCGCTGGTCGACGACGACCAGTCTGGTGATGTGCTCCAGCCCCGCGGTGATCTCGCCCCCTTCCGTGACGATGACGTCGTCTTCGAGACTAGGCCCTTCTTCGTCCGACTCGGTGCGATGTCCGAGCGCCGATCCCACGAGCTCGACGAGCGCCTGGCTGACGAGACTCGACTTGCCCGAGCCCGACACGCCCGTGACCGTCGTGAACGCACCGATCGGGAAACGCGCATCGAGGCCGTGAAGATTGTTCCGAGTGACCCCACTCAGCTCGAGCCAGGCCTGGGGCTCCCTCGGCACGCGCATCGGGGCCGGAGCCTGATGGTACAGGTACTGAGCCGTCTTCGATTGCGCGACGTCGGCCAGCTTGGTCAACGGACCGCTATATAGAATGCGACCGCCATGCTGCCCGGCTGCAGGCCCGACGTCGACGACCCAGTCCGCCGCGCGGATGACGTCGACTTCGTGCTCCACGATGAACAGCGAGTTACCCGCGCGCTTCAGCTGGCCGAGCGCCTTGAGCAGCGATCGAGTGTCGGCTGGATGAAGCCCCGCCGACGGCTCATCGAGCACGTAGACCACGCCGAAGAGATTCGACCGGACCTGCGTCGCGAGGCGAAGGCGCTGCAGCTCGCCGGGTGACAGCGTCGGCGTGCTCCGCTCGAGCGAGAGGTAGCCGAGTCCGAGGTCCATCATCACCTCAAGCCGGGCGAGGAAGTCGACGGCGATGCGCTGGGCGGCCGCCGCCTTCTCGGGATGATCGATGCCGAGTTTTGCGATTGCAGCCGGTGTTTCATTGGCATACGGCTCGAGGATCGCGCCGAGCTTCGACATCGGAAGCCGCGACATGTCGGCGATGTCCAAACCGGCGAACTTCACCGCGAGCGACTCGGGCTTGAGACGTTTACCGCGACAGGTATGGCATTCACTGGCGATCATGTACTGTGCGACGCGCTTCCGCATCAGAGCGCTTTGCGAATTGGCGAAGGTGTCGAGCACGTACTTCCGCGCACCAGTGAAGGTGCCCATGTAGTCGGGCTCCGCCTTCCGCTTCTTCTTCCGCTGCACCGTCTCGAGCGACTCGTGCGCCCACACCGGCACCTGCGGCTGCTCGTCGGTGAACAGCAGCCAGTCACGAGTCTTCCTCGGGAGCTCGCGCCATGGGACATCGATGTCGATGCCCATGGTCGTGAGAATGTCCCGGATGTTCTGCCCCTGCCAGGCACCGGGCCAGCCAGCGACTGCTTTCTCGCGGATTGTGAGAGAGTCGTCGGGCACGAGCGTTTTCTCGGTCACCTCGTAGACACGGCCCAACCCGTGGCAGGTCGGACATGCGCCTTCCGGCGAATTCGTCGAGAACTCCTCGGCGTGCGCGATCTCGCGACCAGGCGGATAGGTGCCCGCGCGCGAGTAGAGCATGCGCAGCAGGTTCGAGAGCGTCGTGACGGTTCCGACAGTCGAGCGCGATGACGGGGTTCCGCGTTGTTGCTGCAGCGCGACCGCAGGCGGCAGTCCTTCGATCTCGTCGACGTCGGGAACTCCCATCTGGTCGAACAGGCGGCGCGCGTATGGGGCGACGGATTCGAGATATCGCCGCTGCGCTTCTGCGTAGAGCGTACCGAATGCGAGTGACGACTTTCCCGATCCCGAGACGCCCGTAAAAACCACCAGGGCGTCGCGAGGAATCTCGACGGAGATGTCCTTGAGGTTGTTTTGCCTCGCGCCTCTTACCTTGACGAACCCGTCAGTTCCATCAGCCATGCCGGCTGGTCAGGCGAAGTTCGTTCCATTCTTCGGGGCTTGGAACGCGGAAGGCCGCGGACTGCACGGAGCCCGCCGATTACTGTCCTTGCATGACCGACCCGAAAGAACTCGCCAAGCTCGTGCGCCAGGCAGTCACCGGCCCCATGTGGCACGGCCCGTCGATCAACGAAGCGCTGCAAGGGCTCAACTACGTCGCGGCAAACTCGCGCCCGATCGGCGGTGCCCACTCCGCGTGGGAGCTCGCCCTCCACATCGCGAGCTGGGCCGACATTGCGCGCACTCGGCTGGGTGAGCGTGCCCTGCCCGATCCTTCGCGCTCGAAGGACTGGCCTCCCGTCCCGGCCCCGTCGCCTGCGACGTGGCGGCAGGCCGTCGAGCAGATCGGGTCAGCCTACGATGCCCTCGCGACGCATCTCGAGTGGATGAAGCCTGAAGATCTCCAGCGTGTCGTGCCCGGGCGCGACTATACCATCGAGACGATGGTCCGCGGCGTCATTGAACATGGCGTTTATCACGCTGGTCAGGTCGCGATCCTGAAAAGGGCGCTGGTCAAGCGGTAGCTCCCTCCCCATACTCGGGGCATGGCCGACTCGACCGACCTTTTCCTTTCGCTGCAGGAGGCGCTCGCCGGACGCTACTCCATCGATCGCGAGATCGGACGCGGTGGTATGGGTGTGGTTTTCCTCGCCCACGAGGTGCACCTCGACCGACTCGTCGCGATCAAGGTGCTTCCGCCTGAGCGGGCAGCGGATCCGGCGTTGCGTGAGCGGTTCCTGCGCGAAGTGCGACTGGCTGCGCGGCTGTCACATCCGAACATCATCCCGATTCATGCCGTCGAGGAGACCGAGCGCTTCGTCTTCTACGTGATGGCCTTCATCGACGGGGAGACTCTCACCGATCGCGTCCGGTCGCGCGGACCATTCCCCGGATCCGAAGGCGCCCGCGTGCTGCGAGAAGTTGCGTGGGCGCTCGCCTACGCGCATGGCCAGGGCATCGTCCACCGTGACGTGAAGCCGGATAACATCCTGATCGAGCGTACCACGAGTCGCGTGCTCGTCGCCGACTTCGGCATCGCCGCTGCGCTCGGGAATGCCAGCGCCGACGGTGTGACGGGAACGCCCGAGGTCATGAGTCCCGAACAGGTGCTCGGCAAACCACTCGACGCGCGCACCGACATCTACGCGCTCGGCGCGACAGCATTCTTCGTGTTCTCAGGCCGCTATCCCTTCGAAGGCGCGTCGACGACCGAGCTGCTCGCCAAGCACGTCACCGCCGAGCCGCCAGGCCTGGTCGGCTTGCCGCGCCGAATCAGCGCGCTGGTCGAGCAATGCCTGCGCAAGGCGCCCGCCGATCGGCCCGCGGATGCGAATCAGGTCGCTGGAAAACTCACCGTCGTCCTCGAACAACGCAGGGAGATTCCCGTTGCCCTGCGGAGCTTCATCAAGCGCGCCGCCCGCATGAACAGCAGCGGGACACTCGGCGGACTCATCGCGCTCTTGCCGGCATCCGTCGGCGCCTCTGCCGTCTTCGGCGCAGTCGCTGGGTTCGGCGCGCTGGTTGGAGTCAGCGTTGCCGCACCGCTCACGTACATGACCGTGATGGCGCGCCGTCTCGTGCGACAGGGATTTACCCATGCCGATCTTCAACCCGCCTTCAAGGCGGAGATCGAGCAGACGGAAGAAGAGCTCGGCCTCGACACGCGCGCGCGTGTGAACCCGGTTTTCGAAGAGTTGATCAAGAGCGTGACGCTGGTCTCCGTCGCGACTGCCGGCGCCACGCTGGGGATGGTGTTCTTCTACATGCCGGACACGATGAGGATGCTGGCCAGCCCGCGGATTCGAGAGATGAGTGTGTGGCTCATGCCCACGTTCATCATTTCCGTGATCTCGTCGCTGCTCTGCGGCTTCATGTGGGGCAGCTACGCGCAGCAGAAACGCGACCTGGACACCCGGTTCTGGTCTCGGCTCTGGAGCGGACCGATGGGTCAGGCTGCCTTCACGATCGCGGCGCGCTTCGCGGGTAAGGGCATTCACGCGACCGCTATGACGCATCGCGCGACCGAGCTGTCGATTGGCCTTGCCGCCGAACAATTGTTCGAGAGCCTGCCCAGGGAAACGCGAAGAGCGCTCTCTGGAGTTCCCGAACTCATCACGCGCCTGCAGGGGGACGTGACGATGCTGCGCGCGCAGCAGGAGGAGCTGCAGGAGCTCGTGACGAATTCGCCTTCCGAGGAGACGAAGCGGCGGTACACGGCGGTTGGGACGAAGCTGACCGATGCCTTTGGCGCGCTCGAGACCATTCGTCTCGACCTGCTCCGCCTTCATGCGGGTTCGACGACCGTCCAGTCGGTCACGACCCACATGGGGATAGCGGAAGATGTTTCGCGCGAGATCAATCGAATGATCTCCGCCAGCGCCGACGTCGATCGCATGCTCGCGTTCCCGAGCGACGCAGTACCGACGCCTGTCTAGCTTTCGTGCCCTATGAGCACGAACGATCTTCCCCGCATTCTCGATTTTCTCCGCGCCGCGGAATCGCTCAAGACCGCCACGCGCAGCGGCTGGACCACCGCCGGACAGCCGGAATCGGTGGCCGAGCACACGTGGCGGCTCTGTCTGATGGCGATGGTGCTGCGCCCCGAGTTTCCGGACGTCGACTTCGCGAAGCTCGTGAAGATCTGCATCGTCCACGACCTTGGCGAAGCGATCGGCGGCGACATCCCCGCGCCTGAGCAGGCAAGGCGCAGCGCATCGAAGTCCGATGATGAACGACGCGACCTCATCCGGCTGCTCGAGCCCTTGCCGCAAGCACAGCAGTCAGAGATACTGGAATTGTGGGATGAGTATGAGACGGCGAAGTCGCCCGAAGCTCGCCTCGCCAAGGGTCTCGACAAGCTGGAGACCATCCTGCAGCACACGCAGGGGCAGAACCCACCCGATTTCGACTACCGATTCAACCTGGGGTACGGGCGTCAGCACACCGAACACCACCCGGTGCTGGCGCAGCTTCGACGGATTCTCGACGACGCCACCGAGGCTCGCGCCCGGCAGGCGGAAATCCCAGATTAGTCGCCCCTCCTTCTCGCTCGTATGCGCATCCCGACTCCAAACGTCAAGGAAGCGAAGATGACGGCGCTGGCCATCATCACCTTCTTTGTGCGCCCCTCGATTTTCCTCGTGCTCGGTCTCGCGATCGGGTACGGGATCGGTTTCACCGACGCCTTCCGGAAGCACGACACCATTGGTGACAAGGTCACTCGAATGGTCTACCGCCTGCGTCCCGAGGCGATCAGCGAAGGCATTTATTCGCGGGCCTCGACGATTCGCGACACGCTGCACTCCCGGACCGGCGTCAACATCGATCCGCTGGCCGCCGACACGACCCGCCCGCCGTACTAGGACCCGCGATAGGTCGAGTACCCGAAAGGATTGAGCAGGAGCGGAACGTGGTATTGCTCGTCTCCGCGGATGACGAAGTCGATCGTGATCACCCGATAGAACGCTTCGCGTCCTGAAGTGCGAAAGTAGGGATGCACTTCGAAGCGAAGGCTGTACTCCCCGGCCTCGAGCGACGGCGCAAAACCCTTCGCGCGACCATCGGCATCGGTCGTCGCTTCGCCAATCGACTGCCCTCCTCGGACCAGGGTGACACGAATGCCAGCGGCCGGCTTCCCGAGCGAAGTGTCGAGAACGTGAGTGCTCAAGGTGCTCATGTCGTCTCCAGCAGTTTCTCGAGTCTCAGCTGCATGATCCTGCGCTGCTCTTCGGCGGCGACGCGCAGCTCGGTCTTTGGATCATTCTGCATTCGCTGCTTTGCGATCGCCAGCAGCTCTTCGGGACTTCTTCCCGACGCGCATACGATATAGATGTAGCCGAACCGGCGCTCGTACTCCGCATTCACCTTCGCGAGCTGGTCCTTGATGGCGGCGCCGGCGTTGGTGACCCGCGACTGTTCCTTCGAGGAGAAGGCAGCGCCCTTCGCATCCTGCGCGACGACGGCTTTCTGCTCGCCGATGCGCGGATGATGATCGAATGCCTCGAGCCAGTCATCGCGATCGAGGCCGTCCCAGACCCGGTCGGCTAGTTCGCGCGCGCGTTCAGGTGTCTTGAACGGACGCGCAGCGACCATGGCGTCGACCCACCGGCGCGCCCCACAGCACACACGAAGGCGCGACGCCGCCTCCGCCGCACTGAGGTCGTCGAGGATCACTGCGCCCGGCCGATCAGCCTCAGTCGTGCAACGCCGCCGTCGGGGTAGATGTTCAGGCGGACGTGTGTCGCATCCTGTGAGTCGAACTCGTACCACTTGTGCCGCATGTGCGGCTCGAGCGGCGTCTCGGGAAGCAGCTCCTGCCATTTTACGTTAGCGCCATCGAACGTCGCCGGATCGGCGTCTGTGTACTCGAGCATGCACTTGCCTGGCGCATTGCCCTTGAAGTGATCGGTGTCGAGCTCGATCCGGGAGATGCGTCCGCGCCGCGCGAGGCGAATGATCGACCAGTCATGACCGGGGCCGCGACGCCGCTTCGTCTCCCAGCCGTCGCCCATGTGCGTCGAGCGTCCGGGAAGAATCAGGTTCTGGCGATGCCCATAATGCATGTCGCTGCAGGAGACGACATACCCACCGTTCTCCATCGCCGCGAGGTCCACTTCCCCGTTGAACACGTCCTTGTCCGGCACGACTTCGCCGTGAACGCGAAAGCGCGCGACTCCGCCGTCCGGAAAGATGTTCAGGCGAAGATGGGTGACGCGCCGCCTCTGCCCCGGGATCTCGAAGGCGTTGATGGTATTTCCGGCCAGCTGCGTCTGCGGGAGCAGCGTGTCCCAATGCACGGCTCCACTCACGATGCCTTCGACGGACGCGTTGTCACCGAGCGCGCAGGCCTCCACGCTTGCTTTCTCGGGATAGTTGCCCGTGAAAAAGCTGGTGTCTATGACGACGCCGCGGACGATGCCCGGTGCTCCGAGCCTGACGATGGCCCAGTCGTGGCCGGGCGTACGACGGCGGCGCGTCTCCCAGCCATCCATCCACTTTCCCCGTTCCGTATAGAGCCCTTCTTTCCATTCGGCGGGCCCAGGCTTGAGCATCGCTTCCTTGGGCGCGAAGAACTCGTCGTTGGCGGCGACGACGGCGCCTCCGAGTCGCTCAGAGGCGAGGTCGATCAGGTCACGAAACACGGGTTGCGGGTTGCTGGTTGCGGATGACGCCGAAAGTTCAGCCCGCAACCGGCAACCGGCAACCAGCAACCCGCAACCCCCAACCCGCAACCTGCAATCCGCAACCCGTCAGTCGGAGCGAAAAGCGAGCAAGGGATCGACTCGCGTCGCGCGGCGGGCCGGAATCAGGACCGCCAGCGTTGCGACGCCCAGCACGCCAACTACCGCACCCGCATACAAGCCCGCGCTGAGGGCGTTCACGCCGAAGAGCATTGCGGCAAGCAAACGGCTCGTCGCGAAGGCACCGGCCAGCCCGATGATCACGCCGAATGCGGCGAGGCGCATCCCTTCACCAAGGATCTGGCGTAGCACGTTCCGCGGCGCCGCTCCAAGCGCCATCCTGATGCCGATCTCGCGTGATCGCTGGCCGACGCTGAGCGCGATCACGCCATAGAGGCCCACGGTCGCGAGAACGAGCGCCAGCGCCGCGAAGATCGACAATACGGTCATGCTGAAGCGCTGCCTGACCATCGACGCGCTCGCGATTTCCTCCATCGTCTCGACGTTCGAAATCGTCGCGCGCGCATGGAGTGCCTTCACTTCGCGCTTGATGGCGGGTAGAACCGAGAGCGGGTCGCCATCGGCGCGCACGAAGAAGCGCAGCGACGGATAGGTCATCTGGCTTTCGGGGATGTACGCCATCGGTCGGATCGGATCGTCGAGTCCGCCCTGCCGGGTATTTCCCACGACGCCGACGATCGTTCGCGTCGATCCGCCGAAATCGAAATACGTGATGATCTGACGCCCGATCGCCGAAGTATCACCGAATACCACCCGCGCGAACTCGCGGTTGACGATCATGATGGGTGTCGTCGTTGCCTGATCGCCGGTGCCGAACACACGCCCCGTCACGAGCGGGATACCCGCGGCCTTGAAGAAGTCGCCTTCGATGACCGCGTAAGCCGCACTGGCAGCCTCGCCAGACTTTGGAGCTGGGCGTCCCACTACCGCATACGCGCCTGATTCCGTGCTGCGGCTCAGCGGCATGGCGCTCGTCCCTCCGACGGCCTGCACGCCCGGAATACCCTTGATGCGCTCCGTGATCTGCGAGAGAAACGCGGACCACTCCGGCCCATCCCGACGCGGATCGAATCCGCCGGCGATGGGAAGCCCGATCGATGCGGTGAGCACGTCCTTCGTATTCAGCCCCGGGTCAACGCCCTGCAGGCGACTGAAGCTCGTCACCAGGAGCGCGGCGCCGATGACGAGAATCACGGAGAGCGCAACCTCGATCATCACGAGACCGCGCCGGCTGACGCCGCGCATCGTTCCGCTCGTACGCGCTCCTGCCTCCCGAAGCGTCGACGCAAGCTCGCGCAGCTTGATCTGCAGCGTCGATACGACGCCGAACGCCGAGCCGGCAACGATCGCGATCGCGAGCGCACCGAGCGCAACTCGCCAATCGACGCGAACGTCGTCGGTCCGTGGCAATGATCCCGGAACCATCGAGAGCATCGCCTTCGTCACCCAGATCGAGATCGCCACGCCGATGATCGTGCCGATCGTGGCGAGTACCACGTTCTCGGTGATGAGCTGACGGGCAATGCGCGACCGACCAGCGCCCAGTGCGGCGCGCATGGCAAGCTCACGGCGACGTGCCGCTGTGCGCGCGACCAGGAGGTTGGTGACGTTCGCGCAGGCGATGAACAGCACGAGCGCGACGGCTCCCATCAGGAGCCACAATCCGCGGCGTACAGGTTGCCCGGCCTGATCCTGCATGGACACCGTCTGGAACCTGAGATCGATGCCGTTCGCGTTGAGGCGCTCGAGCAGCGCGCGCAGGCTTCCGGTCAGGTCGGCACGGGCCTGCGCGACTGTCGCATCGGGCTTCAGCCTGCCCATCGCCGCCATGTTGAGCGTGCCGTACGAAGTCTTGTCGGTGTCGGTGAAAATCAACGGCGTCCAGAGCTCCGTGCGCAGCGCGAACTGCAACCCACTCGGCAGCTCAGCGCCGCGCGGGAAGGTGAAGCCATCGGGCATGACGCCGACGACCGTGAAGGTCTCGCCGCCGAGCTGGAGCTGCTCGTTGATGATCGAGGGACGTCCGCCAAATCGGCGCTGCCACAGTGCGTAGCTGAGAAGCGCGACCTTCGCGGCGCCGGGTTGAGCGTCCGCTTCGTTGAACACGCGGCCGAGCAGCGGGCGGGCGCCGAGGATCGTGAACATCGACGGGGTCGCGCGAGACCCTCTCACCTGCTCGGCGTCTCCGTTCGAGATCAGCGTGTAAGGCCAGGAACGGAATGCGGCCATCGACTCGAACGTGCGCGACGTCGCCAGCGCGTTCAGATAGAAGCCCGGGGACACCGGCAGCTGCGTGTTCGCGCTCCCAGGTTTGTCCGACGCCATCCAGACCATCGCGATGCGAGATGGCTCCCGGTACGGCAGCGGTCGAAGGAGGACACCATTGAGCACCGTGAACACGGCAATGGTGGCGCCGATCCCCAGCGAGAGCGTCGCGAGCGCGGCGCCAGTGAAGCCCGGATTCTTTCTGAACGTACGAAAAGCGAACGCGATATCGGCCTTCAGTTCCTCCAGGCGATCCTGTCGGCGGCGCTCATCGACATCCGCCTGGCGCACGGTGGTGAGCTGATCCTTCATTGCGCCGACGTCACCGAATGCCGCGATCGCCGCGCGTCGGGCTTCGTCGTCGGACAAGCCAGCGGCACGGAACTCGGCCGCGCGCATGTCGATGTGAAATGCGACCTCGTCGCCGACATCGCGCTTCGGGTTCGGGCGCAGGTTTCTCAGAATGCGTTTCATCGGCCCACTCATGTGGATGGCGCCAGCGCGCGATTGATGGCCGATGAGAACTTCGACCAGCGCTTCGTCTCGGCTTTCAGGTGCGCGCGGCCGGCTGCGGTCAGCGAGTAGTACTTCGCCTCGCGCCCTGTCTCGGTGGTTCCCCATTCCTCGGCGAGGAGGCCCTTCTTCTCGAGCCGGAACAGCGCCGGATAGAGCACGCCTTCCTGCACGATCACCGTCTCGGTGGTCGTCTGGCGAATCCATCGCGCGATACCATACCCGTGGTTGGGGCCCCAGGTGACAGCCCTGAGAATGAGGATGTCGAGCGTTCCGGTGAACAGGTCTGAGCCAGCCATTAAAACTCCGTATCCCTTGTTGACATATGGATACGGGTCTGACACCCCTATGTCAAATAGGGTTCGACTGAGCTGCGAGCCGACGAGCCGTTTGAGCTCCTGGCTCCGAGCTCCAGTTCGGAGCTAGGGGCCGTGGCTTGCGGCTGAGAGGGCTCGTAGGCTCGTCGGCTCGAGGCTCACTTGACGCCAGAAACCGGTTCGAATACTGTCCACGAACAACTGATCGATCGTGGTGATTTGCCGCCTATTGCCGCCACGTAAAACAAGGAGCTAAAACGCGACGCGCCCGGCGGCCATCTTTCCGCCCGGGCCTTTTCGTTTTCAGGGAGTCGTTCATTCCCTGGATCCGACGTCGAGTCAGTCAGCGGCTTGACGTTGGACCGGAGGATTCGAATGACCGCAGTGGATACGCGTGTCTCAGAGGCTCGCGCATCGGGAAGCAGCGCGCTCCCGCGCTACACCCTCGTCGGACGCACCGATGCGCCGATCGTCGTCGTGCTTGGCGGCATCTCGGCCACGCGTCACGTGGTGTTCAGCCCCTCGACTGCGCTCGGGGCAAGCTCTGCGCCCTCGAAGCCTGGCTGGTGGGCGAGCATCGCCGGAGAGGATCGCGCGATCGACCTGAAGCGCTTTCGAGTGCTGGGCCTCGACTTCATGGACGGCGGCCGCGACGCGACTGGTCGTCCGCGGCGCACCGTCACGACGCACGACCAGGCGCGCTTCCTGGCGCACGTGTTGAGCTCCATCGGTGTCGAGAAAGTGCATGCCGTGGTGGGCTCCTCGTACGGCGGCATGGTCGCGCTGGCGTTCGCAGAGCGCTTTTCGGGGATGCTCGGCCGCCTGGTGGTGATCAGCGCCGCGCACGAGCCGCACCCGATGAGCACCGCGCTTCGGACGCTGCAGCGTCGGACGGTGGAGCTTGGCCTCGAGACCGGTCGGGTTGGCGATGCGCTGTCGATCGCGCGCGGCATCGCGATGACGACGTACCGCACGGCGGGCGAGTTCGCCAATCGTTTCTCGTCGATCCCGGCCCCCGGGAAGCGGAACGAGCCGCAGTTCGAGGTGGATGCCTATCTGCGCGATCGCGGCGCCCGTTTCGTCGAATCGATGCGTCCCGAGCGGTTCCTCGCGCTGTCGCTTTCGACCGATCTGCACCGCGTCGATCCCGCGCGCATCACCACGCCCACCACCGTCGTCGCCGCCGAAGGCGACACCATCGTGCCGCGCGAGCAGCTCGATGCGCTCGCGTCGCGGCTGTCCGGCGCACGCAACCTGGTTGAACTGCCGACACGCGTCGGCCACGACGCCTTCCTCGTCGAGACCGCAAAGGTCTCTTCCATCCTCACCGCCGCCCTGAGCTGACCCATGAAGACAACGAACACTGCCACTGCCGCTGTCCGCGCCGGAATCGCCACCGACCGTCATCATGGCGCCGTGGTCCCTCCGCTTCATCTCTCGGCCAACTTTGCCTTCGAACGCTTCAACAAGCCGCGCGAGTTCGACTACACGCGCAGCGGCAACCCGACGCGCTCACTCCTCGGCGACGCACTGACGGAGCTCGAAGGAGGCGCCAGCACCGTGGTCACTGGAACCGGCATGTCGGCGGTGGCTCTTGTGTTGCAGCTGGTGAAGCCCGGAGAGACGGTGCTTGCGGCGCATGACTGTTACGGTGGCACGCAGCGCCTCTTGCGCGGACTCTCGGCGCGCGGCGCATTCGACGTCCTGTTCGTTGACCTTACGACGTCGGCTGGGCTCGACGAAATCGCGCGCGGTAAGCCACGTCTCGTGTGGGCCGAGACGCCAAGTAACCCGCTGCTTCGTATCACCGACATCGCGGCTGTGACGTCGGTCGCCCATGCGGTGGGATCGATCGTCGTCGTGGACAACACCTTTCTGTCCCCTGCCCTGCAGCAGCCGATCGCGCTCGGCGCTGATCTCGTGGTCCATTCGACCACGAAATATCTGAACGGCCACAGCGATGTCGTGGGCGGATGTGTCGTCGCGGCGAATGCAGCACTTGGCGATGAGCTCAAGTGGTGGGGCAACGCCACCGGTGCCACGGGGGCACCGTTCGACAGCTACCTCACCCTGCGCGGCCTGCGCACGCTGCACGTTCGGATCAGGCAGCATCTCGAAAACGCAGAAGCGATCGTCGAAGCCCTGCGCGAGCATCCCGCCGTCGGGAAGCTGTATTACCCCAGCCTCGCGACGCACATCGGCCATGACGTCGCGAAGCGCCAGCAGAAGGGGTTCGGAGCAATGGCGAGTTTCGAGCTGAACGGGGGTGTCGCCGCGGTGGAGCGTTTCACCGAACGCCTGCGTCACTTCACGCTCGCTGAGTCGCTCGGTGGCGTCGAGAGCCTCATCGCCCATCCGGCGACCATGACACATGCTTCGATGTCGGCTGAAGCGCGTGCGAACGCAGGAATCAGCGAGTCGCTCGTGAGACTCTCAATCGGAATCGAATCAGCCGATGAGCTCATCGCCGACCTGCGACAAGCACTCGACGCCGCCGAGCGAACGAGGCCATCGGTTCACTCTTCACTCCCCACTGTCCACTCTTCACTCGACCGCACGGATCTCGTGTTGCTGGGTGCCGGCGCGATCGGCCGGGAACTCATCGAGCAGATCACCGACTGCGCATCGGCCAGATCGCTCCGTATCTGTGGCGTGATCGATCGCTCCGGCCACGTCATCGCTCCCGATGGACTTCCGGCTGGTACCCTGGCGGAACTCGCTGCACACAAGAAGAGCGGGCGTTCGTTATCGACCCACGCATTCGGCATCGCGGCCGAGCCCAAACAATCGGTCGACGCGATCACGTCGACGAAAGGATTCGTGAATCCGATCCTCGTCGACCTCACAGCGGCCGAGACTTCGCCGCTGCTGGACACGGCGCTCGGCCGCGGCTTCGATCTCGTGCTCGCCAACAAGGTGCCGCTCGCGGGTGATCAGCAGGCGATCGACGACCTGTTCGTCAGCGCGACGCTCCATGGGCGTCGCATTCTCAGCGAGGCTACTGTCGGTGCGGGTCTTCCCGTCCTCGACACGATCAGAAAGCTCGGTGAGTCCGGCGACGAGATCCTCACCATCGAAGGCTGTCCGTCAGGCACGCTCGGCTATCTCCTCGGTGAAGTCGGACGCGGCGTGACCTTTTCGGAGGCGCTGGGCAGCGCCATTGCTTCCGGATATACCGAGCCGGATCCGCGCGTCGATCTCTCCGGTCTCGACGTCGCGCGCAAGGCACTGATCCTCGCGCGTCTCATTGGCTATCGCGGTAGTCTTTCCGATGTGAAGGTGAAGTCGCTCGTGCCCGGCCACCTCGCGAGCGTCTCGCTGGCCGAATTCCTCGACCGCCTCTCGGAGCTCGATGGGGAGTGGGCGGCGCGTGTGGCGGGCGCCGAGGCGAATGGCGAGATCCTGCGCTACCGCGCGCGGGTGACGGCGAAAGCGATCACAGTCGGGCTTGTCGGAGTGCGGTCGTCGGATCCGCTCGCGTCACTGAACGGAACGGACAATCAGTTCGCGATCACCACCCGACGTTATCGGCAGCCGCTGGTCATCACCGGCCCGGGCGCTGGCGCACCGGTGACCGCCTCAGGCGTGTTCGCGGACATTCTGCGGCTCGTCTCCGAGCGACGGACGACGACCGGCGAACCCGTTCCATGCTGAGCCTACGGAACGATCGGAGTCCAGCGATCAGCCTTGTAGTGGCTGCCGATGAAGCCGCCGATGAACAGAAAGGCGATCGAGAATGCCGGCACGACCTTCCCCTGGACCTCTGCCCGATTGAAGCACCAGTCGTTGCAGCTCGTCGGCGCCAGCGCATTGGAGAGCACGAATCCAAGGGCGACTCCGGCGACTGCCCCGACCACCATGCCTTCGGGCCTTCGAGTCCGCGTTCCGTTCCAGCGTTCGAGGCGCTCGAGCGCGAAAGTCCCGGTGGACGGCGGGCTCGTCTTGAACAGGATGACCGCGCTGTCGCCTGATATCGCTGCGACCTCGCCAACCCGCCGCCGCTCATGCTCGGACAGTTTCATCACTCGCACACGACTGCCAGGAGAGACCAGAGGCGCCTGAGCGGGCATCAAGGCGGGGACCAGCAACGCAAGCAACACGAACCGCATCGAGAACTCCGGTTGAGGTGCGCCGAAGTTGAGCCGATGCGGTCATGGTATGGTCAATCCAACGTCAACCTGCCTGTGGCGCGACCGATCTCCACAGTTCGGGCCCTTCTTCAAGGGACTCGTGCGCCGGCTTTGAGGCGGGTCCCGCGGTTTCACTGCGAGCGGACGGTGCACCTGGCCCGCCACGCCGAACGAACAACCACCCCCACAGCGACGCTCCTATGAGGCTCGAGGCGAAGTAAGTGAGAACGTCGCCGGTGATTCGGCCGTGAGCCACCGACCATGCGATGTCGAAAGCCGTCCACGTGGCCACTGATTCGAGAATGAAGCTGCGGACTCGTCCGTCGCCACGACGATTCACCGAGTTGGCCAACCCGAGCAGGATCAACCCGATCCCGATCGGAACGTCGACGAAGCCCATCGCGCCGGTGTCGAGCGTGTTGCCGATGTGCGCGCTGAACCAGCCAAGCGCGGCGCCGATCACCGCGAACACGAGCGCACGACCGCGCCGCGGCAGGATGTCGTTCAGCGCTCGCCCAATCGCTGAGCCGCGCAGCGGAGGAGCTGGTATCCGATCAGCGTCCGGAGGGGCCAGCACGACACGCAGCGCTCGCTCGAGTTGATGCTCGTCGATGTTGAGCTCCGCGGCCACCTGGCGGACCACATCGATGGTCACGCCTGGATCGCGAAGCTCGGCGCGTGTCGCGCGATCGATGACTTCACGGAACTGCGCCTCGGTGAGCATCGCGTCATCGGGAATCTCGGACTTGCTCATCGCATCCCCCCTGTCAAAGGCTCGATCTCCCTACGCCTTCTGCCCGGTAATCGTTACGCTACTTCGCCGAGAACGCGACCCCATCCGGTGCCGTTTGCACGGCATGGCGCGCGACGACCGTCCGGCTTGCCAGATCGACGATCACCACCGCGTTCTCCGGGCCGAGGGTTACGAAGGCCGTCTTCGAATCCGGGCTGATCGCGACGCCGCGCGGCGAGCCACCGACGTCGACTGGGCCGAGGAGCTTGCGTGTCTTCACGTCGATGATGCTGATGCGGTTACCCTGCGCTTCGACGATGATCGCTAGCTTCTGGTCGGGGGAGACACCCATCCGATAGGGCATCCCGAAGCCGGCGAGAACGGTGTCGACCTTCATGGCGACCGTGTTCACCACGCTGACCGTTCCCGAGTCGTTGCTGCCCATCCAGACCTGGTTGCCGTCCGGCGTTACCGCGAGGCCTTCCGTTCTCGTTGCGACTTTCACCGAGCCCGTCGCCTTGCCGCTGACGAGATCGATGGCGGTCATCGTCCCGGGCCCGATGTTCGCCGTAAAGGCGCGCTTTCCGTCCGCCGAAACCGCGACCATGTGCGAGCCCGCCGCCCCAGTCGGAATCGGCGTCAGCACTACCCCTTTCTCGGCGTCGACGATCGTGATGTTCTGCGTCGTTTCCGACGTCACGATGAGTTTCAGTGGCGAGCCTGCGACCGGCACGACCGCATGCGGCCGCGTATAAGTCCCGAGGTCGATCATCCGCGTGACTTTCTTTTCCGCCATGTCGATGACGGCGATCTGATTGCCCGCGCCATTCGCTCCGCCGACGCCGTAGACGCTGATGAAGCCCCATTTCCCGTCAGGCGAGATCGC
>JADMIO010909327.1_pt1 | contig 19112 bp, 18 predicted proteins | sample 8958161 | NCBI WGS metagenome assembly JADMIO01 (sample SAMN16585339, study PRJNA669376) | soil metagenome | isolation source: Crop rotation soil | place: USA: Cullars Rotation, Alabama | collected 2011
CGCGACAACTTGTCCACGTGGAATTCTAAGCTTAGGATCCCAATGTGCTGGAAAGGATTCTTCTTTTGCAGGAGATATTGCTGAGCCTTCAAAAAGATTAAAGATTGACTGGGTGATAGTATCGCATACACCTAAATTGGCCATTGTCGACCTTAAAAAGGTGTTTGATTTTGATGAAATGATCTTCGATGCTTCCAACAAGCCAAAGCAAATAAACATTTGGGAAAAAGATTGCGACAGTACAGGCATTCGTTATTGGAACGTAGTCGATAAGGGCGCCTTTACCACTAACCTGTGATCAATTCTTATTTCTGCCACCATTAGGCGGTGGCAGTGGTTTATTGTTGTAATCCCAATTGGGTATTTTGCAATTGGGCATTGCTTCGCGTAAAGGGGTTATCTGTTCCTTGGTAATGTTATTGTAGCTAAGGTCGAGAAATTCTAATTGCTGCATTTTTCTGAATTTAGGCTGCTCATTCGCAAAATTCATGTTGATGTTCATAGAGCAATTAAATTCCCTCAAGCCCGAAAGCGTGTAAAAATCATCGGGCAGGGAGGTAATATCATTCGCTTTCAGATCGAGCCATTTTAAGTTTTTCAATTGGGTAAATGAAGCCGGTAATACCGTTAAGTTATTATCGCGCAGATCCAATTTTTCCAGTTTGCTCAAACTGCCAATGCAATCAGGCAGTTGCGCTATTACGTTATCTTTTAAAGTAAGTACCCTCAACTTTTGCAACTGGCAAATTTGTAGCGGCAACGCTTTTATTTTATTTTCTTTCTTGGTAAAAAAGTTGCCATCCAATTTTAAAACTTCCAAATTAACCAGGTTGCCTATAGCATCGGGTAAACTGCCGCCTTCATTTAAGCTCAGGTCAAGGTTTTTTAGTTTGGTAAGCTTGGTTAGCACCACAGGGAATTCCGGAAGTTTATTTAAACTCAAATTCAGGTCTTCTAACTCTGTAAGGTTGCCGAATCCTTCGGGTAATGCTTGCAGTTTGTTGCCACCTAAATTCAGGTATTTTAATTTCTTCAAATTAGAAAAACCGGGGCCGAGGTCGGTTATTTTATTCATACGGAACCCCATCTCAAAATAACTCAGGTCGAGGTGTTCCAAATTCACCAGGCTGCTGAAAGTAAGTGGAAGCGCTGTAAGAAAATTGCCTTTCAGGTTTAAGGTTTTTAAGGCGGTAAGTTTGCCGATATCAAGTGGCAGGTTAGCAATGCTGCACTCTTTAATACTTAGCTCTTTTAATCCGGTAATAGTAGAAAGCGAAGTAGCTACCTGAACAAGATCCAGGTTCAGGTTTTTGCTTAGATCTAATGTTTGCAGGTTACTTAGTTGGTTAAACGAAGCTGGGAGTGTTTTAATGTCGTTTACCGAAAAGTCCAGTTCGCGCAAACTCTTCACTTCGCCTATCCTGTTGTTGATCTCAAAAAGTCCGCTGGCGGAAAAATTTAAAACTTCCACGTTCATCTTCTTCAGCTTATCATATACGTTATCATCGTATAAATAAGCATCGTGCTGCAGGTTAAGCACGCGCAGGTTTTTAAGAAGAATAAATGAATCGGGAAGTGCGGCAAAATTATTGTCGTTCAGGTCCAATTCCTGTAACGATGAAAGCATCTTGATGCTGTTGGGTATTTGCTTATAAGCTCCACCGCCAAGATTTAAACGTTTTAGCTTAGGTAGTTTAGCCAACTGCTTAAATAGATTGTCAAGATCAAGCGCCTTGCATTTAACGCAGGTAAACTCCTCAACATTTTTCAGTTGAGTAATGCCATCTTTTAGTTTGGCTACAGGATAAGAGTTAAAGGTAAGGGAAGTGGTTTTGTCAATATTGTTAACCGCTGCATCAATAATAGCGTTGGCATTGGCTTCGTCTGTTTGCTTTTGTGCAGCTACATTTTGCTTCCATTCTTCATAAGCCACTCTGTGTATAGAGTCAAAAACAAAATGTGTGGTATCGGTGGCGGCGGTTTGTGCGAATGAACTGCAGCAACAAAAAAACATTAACCAAGCAGCAAATAGCTTATTCATCAATTATGGGTTTGAATTACAAATTTCACAATCTATTTCAGAAATTGAAAACTGTGTCCATAGCGTCGGGTTTAAACCCGACGCTATTATGAGATTATTCAACGTTAACGTCCTTCGAATTATTTTCAGGCCGCATCTGCGGAAACAAAAGCACTTCCTGTATACTTGGTTGATTGGTCATTAACATAGCCATACGGTCTATACCAAAGCCAATACCCGATGTTGGCGGCATGGCATGTTCCAGTGCGCGTAAAAAATCATGGTCAATAAACATGGCTTCATCATCGCCGCGCTCCATTAACTGCGCCTGTTCTTCAAATCGGGCACGCTGATCTATTGGGTCGTTCAACTCGGTATAAGCATTGGCAATTTCTTTGCCGTTGATCATTAATTCAAAACGCTCAACCAATCCCGGTTTGCTGCGGTGCTTTTTGGTCAGCGGGCTTAACTCAACCGGGTAATCAATAATAAATGTAGGCTGCACAAACTGGCCTTCGCATTTAGCACTGAATATTTCATCTATCAACTTGCCTTTGCCCATGCTTTTATCGGTAGCAATGCTCAGGTGCCTGCAAACTTCCAGCAGTTGTTCTTCATTCATGTTGTTTACATCAAAGCCGGTATATTCTTTAATGGCATCGTAAATAGCAATGCGCTTAAAAGGGGCTTTAAAGTTGATGATTTTATCGCCCACCTGCACTTCGGTAGTTCCATGCAAAGCTATGGCCACTTTCTCCATCATCTTCTCGGTAAAATCCATCATCCAGAAGTAATCCTTATAGGCTACGTAAAACTCCAGCACGGTAAACTCGGGGTTATGCGTTCTGTCCATTCCCTCGTTGCGGAAATTGCGGCTGAACTCATACACAAAATCAAAACCGCCAACTATCAATCGTTTTAAATAAAGCTCATTGGCAATGCGCAAATAAAAAGGAACATCAAGCGCATTGTGGTGCGTAACAAATGGCCTTGCTGCTGCACCACCGGGAATGCTTTGTAACACCGGGGTATCAACTTCCATAGCACCATGCTCATTCAAAAAGTCGCGGATGGTTTTTACCATCATTGTTCGCTTAATAAAAGTGTCTTTCACCAGGGGGTTCACCACCAGGTCTACATACCGTTGGCGATAGCGTAATTCAGGATCGGTAAAAGCATCAAATATCTGCCCGTCTTTTTCTTTTACTATGGGCAGCGGTCGCAATGCTTTCGAAAGCAGTTTTAATTCTTTGGCGCGTATGGTTATTTCGCCGGTGCGGGTAATAAATACTTCGCCTTTAATGCCTATAATATCGCCGATGTCGAGTAAATGCAAAACTACTTTTTCGTAAAGTGTTTTATCCTCGCCGGGGCTTAAGTTATCTATGCTCAGGTATAATTGTATGCGTCCTTTTTCATCCTGAATTTTAGCAAAGGTAACCTTGCCTTTAGGGTTAATGCTCATCAACCTTCCTGCAATGCTTACGTTCTGAAAGTTCTTTTCAGCATCGTTATAACCTTTCAGAATTTCCTCGCTGTTGCAGTTTACTTCAAACATTTCGGGCGGATAGGGATCAATGCCTAACTCTGCTAATTGCTTTAACTTCTCGCGGCGAACCAGTTCTTGTTCGCTCAAATTTTGACTCATACCTGTTATTTAGAGGGAGCGAAAATAAGCGAATAGCGGTAATGATTGTAATTATTTAAATAGGGGGCGAATATTATGTTTTCTATAGGGAAAGGAGTTAGATTTTTTTGATGCTTATACCGGGAGATACGGCATTGTCTATTGAAACTATTTTTATATTTGATTTAGGGGCAACAACCAATTTAATTATCAATTCTGCAACTTATGCGAATAGTGTTTACTACATTTCTTTTATTCACCTTGTTTGCAGCCCGTTCTCAAAAAGAAAGCTTTGACCAATTATTAGCCAAAGGGAAGGCGGAGTTTGACAAGGACCTCGACCAACGAAATTATGCCTTTGCAGTGGAGTGCCTTGAACAAGCGGTTAAACTAAAACCTAAAAGCGCCGAGGCGCATTATTTTTTAGGTTCTGCGTATAGCAGATTGAACTCTTACGATGGTACCACTATACCCAAGATGGATATTTCTTTGGTAATTAAGTGTAGTAAAGAGTTTGAAACCGTTAGCCGTTTAGAACCCAAATACAAGGGTCAAAAATTGTTGCTTGATCCTTATTCAAAAATAAGATCAGAGTGGGCAAGCTTGGCTATGTCATACTGGAACAAAGGAAAAACAGATTCTATGACATACGCGCTAATGCAAGGCAAGCAGCGGGGGGCTTTTGCAGGCTTCTATACGGCAGTGGCAAAAAATATGTTAGATGATTGTGCGCCTGGTGCCATTCTGATCTCCTCGGGCGATAATATTACTATGTCGCTTTTTTATGTGCAAATGGCAGAGGGATATAGGAATGATGTAACAGTTATTGATGTAAGCTTGCTTGGAACCTCCTGGTACCCAAAAACATTGGTTGAAAAAGGAAAGGCTCAATTTGATGTATCGGGAAATTTGCTGGATACAATGGAGTATATGGAATGGTCGGATTCTGTAATTACGATCGAAAATTTTTCATGGACGCTGAAACCCAGTTATAGAGATAGATATATTTTAAGGGGAGACCGGGTTTTACTAAGCCTGCTAAGACAAAACAAATTTAAACGGGAAATATACTTTACTACCGCATTTGCAGTAGAGGATCAACTTAGCTTAAATAAATATTTCCGTCCGCTTATTTTGGTTGATCAACTAAATATAAATGGCCGTACAGGGTTGTCCGATGAAGAGTATCAGATAGAAATAACTAAGGTAATGTCGCTTGCCCGGTTTACAAATGGAAATAGTCCGGATGAAACGGAGGTTATCTATAACTTCAGATATGATGTGATGAGGCGTACGATAGACTTGATAAATGCAGGTAATAAGAAAAAAGCTAAAGAGTTATTGGATCTTATGGATAAAATGTTGCCCGTTAAAGTCTATCCCTATACTTCAAAAAAAGGAGCTGACTATGTTGCTTACTTGCGTAAGCAATTAAAGTGACGGTGATTGGAAAGGCTTTACCTCAAAGTATCTACAACAAAGGCATCGCCTGATACAGGACAGTAAGTAGTTTGAGTAGTTAAAACTGTGCCGTTTACCGTTATGGTAGCAGTAACGCCTTGCGGGGCACCTCCCGTATTATACGCCAACAATAAAACAGCCTGTCCCTTTTTGCCGTTAAACGAATAGGTCCACGAACTGTTTTGGTGATATTCGGTTGCCTGGGTCTCTTTGGCATCTTTATAATATATCACTTCGCAATCTGTACAACCTATGCTGTAAGTTACTTTGTAGGTGTTTTCTTTTTTGCAGGAAGCGAGCAAAAAAAGAAAGGCGATAAATGGAAGTAAGGTCTTTTTCATATCTGTATTTGACGAGGAAGTTAAGAATTAAGTTGTTTCTTCATAAACGCCCCTAATTTTTCATTCGCCTCTCTTGCTTTTGGCAGTATGCGCCAAAACGCATTGAATACATGAAATTTTTTGGGGTAAACTTCAAGCGTTACATCTACACCATCTACCTTAGCTTTAGCTGCATAACTTTTTGAATCATCCAGCAGCATTTCTTCTTCACCGACCTGTATAAATATAGGTGGCATGCCTGTTAAATTGTGAAAGATGGGAGAAGCATAAGGTGCTTTGGGGTTAGCCTCGCCAATATAATTTTTACTCCACGGCGCAAAACCATCAAACACCAGCATAGGGTCAATCTCTTTGTTATGATGATATGATTCGCCACTCATGGTATGGTCAACCCAGGGCGAAAGTGCGATGGCGCATTTAGGGAGGGGAATATTTTCATCGCGCAGGTAAAGCAAAGTGCCCAAACAAATGCCACCGCCTGCCGAGTCGCCACCGAAAGCAATTTTTGAGGCGGCATACCCGTTTTGCAGCAACCATTGGTACGCAGCCGTTGCATCATCAATAGGTGCCGGGTATTTATTTTCGGGGGCTAAACGGTATTCTATGATCAGCGCTTTAATACCTGCACATTTAGCCAGGTGCGAAACTAATGAGCGATGGGTAAGTATAGAACCTGTGGCATAACCGCCACCATGAAAATATAAAAGCACTTTGCTTTCATCGCAACCATTAGGGGCAATCCATTCGCTTTTCATGCCTGCAATGGTAGCCGGGGTATAAGTAAAACCGCTTCTTTTGCGATTATAGGGTCTGACAGCATTTTCAAAACCTTTACGCGCGCGAGGAATATTATAGTAATCGCTGCGCGCCTTTATTTGGCGTAAAACTCTTTTAATAAAATATAGGCGAATACCGAACATAAACAGGATTGTGTTAATGGTATTTTAATTCGCAGTTCTCATTTCTTCAACCGCTAATAATATCTGAAAAGCTACTGTTAGATCTGCTCTGTCTATTTCTTTTTTAGCCAACAGGTGCGCTTCTCTTTCAAATGCACTAAAGTTGTTCTTGTGTTTTTCTTTCATCTCTAAAAGCATATCGCTGTTCATCACGGCCACCACATCTTCAGGCGCGGGGAAAGAATGCAGGGTAGCTATCTGCGCAATTTCGTTACCCGTTAAATATTTCGAGTGTCTGATTCCTGGAGGTAATTCATCAAAGCCAATTCCCAATTCATTAACGTGTTTAAACGAAGGCAACTTGATCATGTTGTCGGCATTTACCCTACACCAATATTGTGTACCCATACGTGCAATGTAATTCATCTTAAAAGGATCGATGCTGCCATCTTCCGTCAGCACGTTTTCGTTAATGTGAATCCGTTTTACTTCGCACACCACTAAATTTCCTGCACCACCTGCCATTCCGGTTTCAATTACTTGTGTTACTACACACTCAAATTGCACATAGCACTCTGCTACTCTCGGTGGAGCTACAATTTCTGAATCAATAGCAGTTAAGCCCGATTTGGCAAATTCATCAACCCCCTTTGGATACATGCCGGCAGCTAAATTCATTTGGTAAGCAATATCATAGTTGGCAATGTTCACCACGCACTCTGCTACTTCTTTTACATTGTCATGCGTATTTTTCGAAGCCCCCGTTCTGCCCGATAAGGCCGGAGAAAATACCAGCACCGGCGGATTGGCGCCAAAACAATTGAAGAAACTAAACGGCGCCAGGTTTACATTGCCTGCTTTATCAATTGTGGTTACAAAGGCAATGGGGCGCGGTGCAATAGCGTGTAATAAATGCTCGTGCAATTTAGGTAATGGAATTTCGGAAGGATTGATAGAGCGCGTTTTCATTTTACAAACAGCTTATAAATAACAGGGACAAACACCCCAATAGAAAGTAATACTATAAAAAAGTTTCGTTTTGGCAGTTGCTTGTAGCTAAGTAACAATACATCTGCGGCCATCATAGCCATAAACCAAATAGCCAGAAATATGAGCGATGAAGTTTCCTGGTCGGGGCCAAAGTCATGTTCTTTGGTAGCGCCGTAATAGGCTATTTGAAACATGGTGCGCCCGCCGGCGGCCATAATGAGTAATAAGAGAGCGATCAGGTAATACTTCATGGTTGTTGTGGAGGTGTTATGGTGCGAAAAAAGTGAACACTATCAATATAGGTGGTTTCAAACTTTCCCGCATCATTGATGTATATTTTATAACTAATAGAATCGTAAAACCTTGCCGTATTTGTTATAGCACTATCCTTAATGGGCACAATTTCTTTTATCTGAAAATAATCCAAATGTTGCGCGTCGATTATTTTTGAATACCTGTTAGAGGGCAGTATAACTGAAGTGTCGGTTTCATCAGGGCCGTCCAAAAGTCCGCCTGCAATTTCTTTTGAATCAATAATTGCTCCGGTGTTTTTGTCAATCATGATCATTTGAACAGAACCGTAGTCATCTCCGCCTTGTTTTAAAAGAATAGCTTGAAATTTATCTGTAGGATTTTGTTTGGAAATAAAATAGGCATTATAACCAATAGTAGAATGATTGATAGGCGGAAGGTTATCTAGCGTAAGTGATTTATAAAATGAGTCTAACTCAATTAGCCCGTCATTGTGAAAGCTGGTGTCAGTAATAACACCGGTAAGGTTTCTGTATCTATAAAGCGAATCATTAAATAGGGGGAAGATGTTTTTTGATGATATAGCAGGTTTAGAAGTTGAATGACAACTATACAATCCCAGTAATATCATGGAATAAAAAGCATTTTTTGCTATCATAACGCCGGTAAAATTTTGCCGCTGCATTCGCCAAAGCCAACACGCATGCCGTCTTTTTCGCACCAGCCGTGCATTACTACGGTATCGTTATCCTGTATAAATTTTCTTTCGGTACCATCCGGCATTTGCACGGGTTTTTTCCCCTGCCAGCTTATTTCCAGCATCGAGCCATAGCTATCAGGTGTTGGCCCGCTGATGGTGCCGCTGGCGTACATATCGCCTACCTGTATGTTGCAACCATTTACGGTATGGTGCGCCAACTGCTGGCACATGTTCCAATACATATATTTGAAGTTGCTTTTTGAAACTGTTTTTGATACACCATTAGGTGTTGCAATATCCACTTCAAGATTAATGTCGTAATTCTTTTTGCCTTTAAATTGTAAATACGGAAGTACTTCCGGGTCTTGCTTCGGGCTTTTAACCCTGAACGGGTCCAACGCTTCAAGCGTTACTATCCAGGGCGAAACAGTTGAGCCGAAATTTTTAGCCAGGAAAGGCCCCAGTGGCACATATTCCCATTTCTGAATATCGCGCGCGCTCCAATCGTTAAACAGCATCATTCCAAAAATGTAGTCTTCTGCATCTTCAGTTGAAACAGATTGCCCTAATTGAGTTTCCTTGCCAATAACAAAAGCCATCTCCAATTCAAAATCCAATAAGCGGCTTGGGCCGAAAGAAGGATTAGGTGCATCATCGGCTTTGGTTTGTCCTTTTGGGCGGTGTATGGGCGTGCCCGAAACAACAATAGAAGAAGCGCGGCCATGATAGCCCACAGGCAGGTGCAGCCAGTTAGGTAAAAGCGCATTGGCAGGGTCGCGGAACATAGTGCCCACGTTGGTAGCATGTTCGCGGCTTGAGTAAAAATCAGTATAGTTGGGTATTTGAATAGGCATCAGCATTTGCACATCACTTTGCTTCAGCAAAACTTTCGACCGTAACTCTTTGTTATCGCGCAGTTCGGCATTCTCTTCGTTAAACAGATTTTGCAAAATTTTGCGCACCTTATTGGTTTTCTTTTTGCCTAAAGCAATAAACGGGTTAAGTGTAGTTTCCCTCAATGCTTTTTTGCTTCCTGTTATCGACTTAAAAAAACCTTCTTCAGCCAATACGTTAAGGTCAATTACATAATCGCCAATGGCACTGGCAATGTGGGGTGTTGAAGTGGCTGTTTTAAAAACGCCGAAAGGAAAATTGTAAATACTGAAATCAGACGTGGGTGAAATGTTGATCCATGAATTCATTGCAAAAGGTTTAATGTGATGAAAGCTATTTTACAGCCTGCAATTTTTTATGATTATTTTTTTCAAACTTATACGAAAAGCCCAAAACTCCGTAATATTCAATAAACGAAAAATTATGATCGGCCCGGTCGGGTGCATCATTATTAATAATTACCCATGGCAAATGCATGTAACCGACCTTGCCCTCGAAGGCAATAAAGAAGTATTTCCAAATATCAATTCGTGGCCCTGTTTTGATGGGAATGCACACCCCGGATAAGTGAAAGCGGTTATCGGTACCAATGCCAATTACTTTTACATCGGTTTTGGTTACTACAAATACGCCGCCTATGCCAAAGTTCCAGCCAATCTGCAGCCAGTCTTTACGCGTGTGATAAATGGGTAACAGGTATTCTGCTTCAATAGTTACCAGGTTTAAGCCGTTGGTGTGTTCAAAGCGCAGAAAATCTTTGGTCAGCAGTTGATCTTTATTTACATACCCGCCTACGTAGGTAGCCGAAGCAGAACTATCTATTATGCCGCTCATCTTAACGGTTTGCCCCTGGTCCATCACGTATTTCATGTGGTCGGTGCCAAAATGATAAATGGAAGTTGCGAAACACATAAAACCCCATACGGATGTTGTATTGCGGAATTGAAATATGGGAGGGATTAAAATAATTATCGAAAGTAAATTTACTTGGGCGGTCGTGCGCGGTTACATGGTAAACTGTAAAATCATAACCCATGCCGTGAAAATGAATATCGGAAGTAGAAAAAACGGAACGGTTATATCCCCAATAAATATACAGGCGGTTAAGGTGGTAGCTGTCCTTCGTATCAAACCAATGGCGTTCCTTTTTAGTTGAGGTTAAGGTGTCTTGCCCATAAGAATGGAGCGAGCAAGCTGCGATAAGAAAAGGTAGAAAATATTTCACCATTAAAATTTAAATATCAAAACTCCAATCGCCCTCTTTATTGCCAAATTTTTTGCGCGATTCTACCTTTTGTTTTTGTCGTTCAATGATCAGGTCGGCAATGGTGGAAGAAAATTGGTCGGGCGGTGTTTGAGGTAAAACCTCGTGCAGCTTTTTCTCGCTTACATCTATACGGTAAAGTGCCCAAAGCAATTTGTCCATATCCTTTTCGGCTAATTCTTCTATTCTGCGCATCAGTAACGCGCGAAAGGCGTTGAATTTTTCGCTTTCATCATTTACAGCCGGCAACAGGCTTTCGTCAATTTCTAACGAACTGAAAACCTGTTTCTGAATTTCTGTTAGATCTTCCATTTGCCCATTTGCGCCTTTTCAATAACGCTTAAACCAAATAAGGCAAAGTCGTATTTTACAGGGTCGTTACCGTCAAAGGTCTTTAAATTATCGGTTAATTCAAGCACGGTTTGCCAGTTGGTTTGTTTGCTTTTTATTAAGCCTAATTGCCGCGCTGTTCTATCAACATGCACATCTAACGGAATAAGCAGTTGCGAGGGTTTAATGCGTTTCCAAATGCCAAAATCAACGCCGTTCCTGTCCTTGCGCACCATCCAGCGCAAATACATATTCAGTCGTTTGCAGGTTGATTTTTTTACGGGGGTAGACACATGCTTTCTTGTTCTTTGCGGCGCATCTTCAAGCGAAAAAAATAATTCATGAAACCCTACAATTGCCTTTTCAGTGTTCGCAGATATTGTTGAATGCGCCCTCAAAAAAGCATCCTCCAAACTTTCGTGCTGGCTGTAATGCGTTTTTAAAAATTCGATAAAATACAAAGTATCCGTTGCGTTAAAAGTGCGGTGCTTAAAGGCAAGAAATTTTTTCAGGTCAGTTTCGCGGTGGTTGCGTATAAAATCATGCGGTGCATTGTCCATCCATTCCATTAACCTTTTTGCATTGGCAATAATGGTTTTACGCTGGCCCCATGCCAGGGTGGCTGCAAACAGGCCTGCAATTTCTATATCCTGTTTTTTGGTAAATTGATGCGGGATAGAAACAGGGTCATTATCAATAAAAGAAGCAGTGCTGTATTCTTTGAATTTCATTTCCAGCAGTTCAAAGATACGGTCCCTGTCAGGGTTCTTTGATCTCATCCGTAGAAGGTTCAACTTTTAATATTCTGTTGTTAAAGCGAAAGATAGAATCGCTTTGCAACTCAGCTATAGCTTTACGCGAAATGCGGATGGACATAAACAGCACTCCGAGAGTTAAAAAACCCAACGCCGGGTAGTTCTGCTGAATGATAAAAAAATCATAAGCGCCGTGCAGTAAGGTAGCGAACAACACTGCTTTTATCATGTGCATCAACCTGTTTTCAGGTTCAAATTTTGCTTTGCCTACGTAGTAACCCATTATAACGGCAAAGGCGTAGTGGGCGGGTACCGCGGTAAACATGCGCACTACCCCGATTTGAAAGCCATGATTTAATACATAGCCAACATTTTCGGCGGTAGCAAAACCAAGGCCTACAAACACGGTGTAAATAATGCCATCAAAGGGTTCATTAAAATCATTTAAACGGTAAGCATGGAAACGAACCATCAAAAACTTGCCTAACTCTTCGGTTAAGGCGATCACAAAAAAGGCGCTTATTACAGCATTCCATATGCCTAATTCTTCAAAATCGAGCTTTTTAGTTAAATAAGTTTCAATAAACCAGGCGGGAACAATACTTATAGCCCCCAGCAAAAATGCTTTCAATAATATCAGTTTAGGCTCGGGTTCTACCTTGTCTTTACCATATATTATTATAGCCAGATAAACACCCGGTGCAAAGGCTAACGCCAGCAATAAAAGTACTGAATCCATATCTAAAGGCTAAAATAATATTAAATGAAATGGAAGTTTTTATCTTTAAATCCTGAACAAGAATAAACTTTTACTTATGAAGAAAAACATTTACAAAACACTCACTATCATGGCCGTATTGGTAACGGCTTTCTCTTTCCAATGTTCGGCTCAAAATAAGGAAATTGATAAAGGAAATGAATACCTGAAAAAAGCGATTGAGCAAAAAGATGTGCAAAAGCGCCAGGAGCTGATAACCAAAGCGCAGGAAAGCTTTACCAAAGGCGGAATGAAAAAAGAGCAGTATGCATTAATTGGAGATGCCTACCTGCAAATGAAAGATTATACCCAGGCTTCGAGCAACTACTCTAAGTGCGATAAAGAGCAGAAAAAAGAAGGCATGCAAAAAATTGCCGAGGCGTATGTAGAAGAAGCTTTTAGCGGAGAGCCTAAGAATGAAGTAAAAAATTTAACCAAAGCCATGAGTTTTTACGACAAGGCAGGCGCTACCAAAGAAGGCGCCACTGCTATTGGCGATAGGTATTACGAGAAAGGCCCCGAGAGTTATAACAAGGCTTTAGACTATTATATAAGAGGCGCCGCCAGCGAAAAAATTCAGCGTATAGCGCAAAACTATTTTGAAAAAGGCGATGAAAATGAAGACAAGGCCGCCGAGGTTTATTTAAAAATGAAGACCAAAGAAGGCTACAAAAAAGGCGGTGATATTTATTATAACCGCAAAGAATTTCAGAAGGCCATTGATGCTTATTTGGCCGGTGGTATTGGCGAAGGCATTCAGAAGTATGCTGATTATTTGTATGCCGAGAACAGGGGCGAAGAAGCTGATAACTTAATTCTTAAACTGGCCGATTCATACTCTGAAAAGAAAGATGATGATGGATTAGAAGCTTTAGCAAAACGCGTAATGGGCAAAGGAAGCTACGACCTGGCTGCAAAAATTTACGACAAAGCAGGTAACATGAGCATGGGCGATAAATGCCGCGCTTATGATGCACTGATAGGCTTTAGGTTAGATGAAGCCAAAACTACTTTCAACAGTCTTGCAGATGCAGCAGCGGTAAAAATGATATCGGATAATGATAAGCCCTTAAACGCGCTGAAAGATATTGCCGATAATTTTGAAGAATTGAAAAAGGCAGCACCTTTTGTAAATCTGATTACAGACAGCGTTAGCGGTAAAAGCTACCCGTCTCCATCCGACCAAAAAACGCTGGAGGATTACTACAAATCTATCAGCACGCCTATTTATAATAACGTGGTTTTAGTAGCCACTAACTTTGCCAAACTGAACAGCGAAGAGTTAAAGAAATACGTAAAGATCCGTTTCAACAAATACGGCGCTATAAGAAATATATTAGACAAAGATACCTTCATGCAGAAGAAGCAGAAGAATGAAGTAAAAGCTAAAGACGTAATTCTTTAGAAACAAAAAGCCCTCCCGATAGCTATCGGGAGGGCTTTTTTTATTTATGCCAGCGCCTGTTTTAGATCTTCTATCAAATCTTCTACATCTTCAACACCTACGCTTAAACGCAACAGGTTATCTACTACGCCAACGCGTTCCCTTTCTTCTTTGGGTATAGAGGCATGGGTCATAGTAGCCGGGTGGTTGATCAATGATTCTACCCCGCCCAACGATTCTGCCAATGAGAATACTTTGAAGGATGAAGCTATCCTGAAGGTCTCTTCTTTAGAAGCGTCCTTTAATACAATAGAGATCATGCCGCCGAAATCTTTCATTTGTTTTTTGGCAACGGCATGGTTAGGATGATCAGTAAAGCCCGGCCAATATGTTTTTGCAATTTTAGGATGGGTCTTTAAAAATTCTGCAATTTTTCTTCCGTTATAGCAATGCCTTTCCATACGCAGGTGCAGGGTTTTAATACCACGCAATACTAAGAACGAATCCATAGGCCCGGGTGTAGCACCGCATGAATTATGAATAAAGGCTAACTGCTCGTGCAGTTTATCATCGTTGGTTATTAGTGCGCCCATTACTACATCGCTGTGTCCGCCCAGGTATTTAGTAACCGAGTGCATTACTATATCAGCGCCCAATAGCAATGGGTTTTGCAGGTAGGGCGATGCAAAAGTATTGTCAACTGCCAGCAATATATTTTTGCCTTTGGTTAGTTTAGCACAGGCTTCAATATCTATAATTTGCATAGTGGGGTTAGTAGGTGTTTCTACCCATATCAGTTTGGTTTTATCGTTAATGTAATTAGCAATGTTATTGGCATCGCTCATATTAACGAAGTGGAACTTGATACCATACTTAGCAAACACCTTAGTGAACATACGATACGAGCCACCATACAGGTCATCGCCGGTAATTACTTCATCGCCGGGGCTTAGTAATTTTATTACTGCATCCATAGCGCCCATGCCGCTGCTGAAACACAAACCATGTTTGCCTTCTTCTAATGCAGCAATATTTTTTTCAAGTGCTGAGCGCGTTGGGTTTTTACCGCGTGCATAAGCAAAACCCTTATGTGTGCCCGGAGACTCCTGCGCATAAGTTGTGGTTTGATAAATGGGCGTCATAATAGCGCCGGTGGTTGGGTCGGGTTCTAAGCCCGCGTGTATTGCTTTGGTTCCAAATTTCATATTCATGTTTGTGGGGCAAATATAGAATTAGTGCTGATGCATATACGGCTATTATAGCTATCTTATCCTTAAATAAGTTGACATTTGCCCACCCAAAAAGTTGACACTTTTGGCAAAACGTAAAAGTGTAACCTTTTTGCTTAATTAATTGATTTTTAATATTTTATGTGTGAAATAAAGGGTTGACACTCTGCTTAAAAGGTTGACATGTGTAAACTTTTTTGGGTAAGGTAAAATTAGCGGGGCAATACATTGCGTGCGGCGGTTCTCCTCCCGATATATATCGGGAGAAGTTAGAGGGTGTGTGTGGCAATTGAAAGCAAATCTTCAATTGAAAATCAAACACCATCAACGCCACTAACAAGCTCCTCCCTTTTTTATCCGCCGCAGGTTTTACGAAGGCGGAAGGGAGTTAGAGGGTAGCATAGCACTTAGCAGCATTTATTAATTAAATTTATACCATAAGCTAAGCATACTGCTAAAATGAAAATGAATTTAAAGGCATACTGCAGTACCGTAATTTTAATGGTCTTGTGTTTTGCAACTATGGCTCAAAAGCATGATTATGTGTGGCTATCGGGCTACGGTTTTGGCTATAGTTCAAGCTGTAACTGTTATTATGGCACAACAGTTTTAGATTTCAATTACACACCGCTTAAAAATACCAATGATACCTCTAAGCACATGTATTTGGAAAGAACTAATACCAGTTTTAGTGATAGTGATGGGAATTTAATGTTTTACAGCAATGGTATTTATATAGCAGATTCCGCCGGGCAAAAAATTGCTAATAGCGATAGCCTGAATGCAGGATATATGCAATATGTGTGGGATCCGTCCATTCAAAATGAAGGGTATAGAAATCCGCAAGGAATATTAGCTATTCCCAGCCTTAGTAATCCCAATCAGTATTATTTAATCCATTCGTATGATGATTTAATGCCTGATGGCGTTTTAATAAGGACCAAGAAGATATTAGTTACTCTATTAGACATGTCGCTTAATAATGGGCATGGTAAGGTAATTTATAAAAACCAACCTTTAATTACAGATACTTTCTGTCGCGGACTTACAGCTACCCGGCACGGGAATGGCCGGGATTGGTGGATATTGGCACAAAAGCGAAATACCAACTGTTATTACCGTATATTGGTAGATACAAGCGGGCCACATGTATTACCTGGATTAACCTGTGGAGGAGACACGGTAGATATGCGGGATGGTTATAGGCCTGTATGCTTTTCGCCTGACGGAAGCAAGTTTGTTTTGGCTGGAACGTATGAGAATGTAAATATTTTTGATTTTGACCGCTGCACGGGTGAATTAAGTAATGCCATTCTTTTGCCGTTAAATATTGGTAGTGGAGGAGGAGGCGTAGGCATCTCCCCCAGTAACCGTTTTTTGTATGTTAGCGACGTTTATCATTTATACCAATTTGATTTATTCGCTGCAGATATTTGGACAAGCAAATTACTCATAGGTACATTCGATAATACTATTATGGGCGCAGCAACCGTATTCGATAGGCAGCAAATAGGCCCTGATGGAAGAATTTATATGGGTTGTGGAAGTGGTGCAGAAGCATACCATGTTGTACATTATCCCGATTCATTAGGCCTAGCCTGCGATTTTAGACAGCATGAATTAATTATAAACGCAAGCTTAGGAGTTCCTAACTACCCAAACTACCGCTTAGGTTATTTAAATGGCAGTGCTTGTGATACACTAACACATTTGCCGGATGAGGTGAGAGAAATAAAAGAGAAAACAATTAACTTATATCCCAACCCCGCTACTGACAATGTAGTAATAGATTACGGCTATACCGATTGGAACAGAAAGGGGGAAGTAAGTTTAGAGATAACCAATGCCATAGGCCAAATGGTATATAGTCAAATCTTACCTGCCTACAGTGCCCTGCAAAAAATAGATGTAAGCACTTTTGCTAATGGGTTTTATAGCGTTAGTATTAAGCGCAATAACCAAATAATTGCGGTTACCAAAATGGTAAAGCAATAAAATGCGAGGCGGTTCTCCCGATTCGGGAGCCAGATGGTAGCGCTGCTTTTTAGCAGTAGCATTTATTATGTAAATTTATACAATGCCAAAACCAAACTGTTTGGCGGTAAGCTAAGCATACTGTTAAAATGAAACTGAATTTAAAAACCTGTTACAGCGCCGTGTTATTTGCGGTGCTGTGCTTTTGGGCAAACGCTACATTTGCCCAAAAGCACGATTATGTGTGGTTATCAGGATACGATTTTGGTTATGGTTCGGGCTGCAGTTGTTATTTCGGTACAACGGTTTTAGATTTTAATTACACTCCGCTTAAAAATTTCTACGATACGACTAAACCAATGTATTTGGACAAAACGAATACTAGCTTTAGTGACAGCACGGGAAATTTGATGTTTTACAGCAACGGTATTTATATTGCAGATTCGGCTGGGCAAAAAATAGAAAACAGCGACAGCCTCAATGCAGGGTATATGCAATATGTTTGGGATCCATCTATTCAAATTTATGGATATCGGAACACGCAGGGGATTTTGGCTATTCCAAGTCCTTCCAATAAAAATCAGTATTATCTCGTTCATTCGTATAGCGATCTATTGCCCGATGGGATATTAATCCGGCCGATAAAAATCCAAGTTACTTTATTGGATATGTCGCTCAACAATGGGCATGGTAAAGTGCTGTATAAAAACCAGCCTTTAGTGACGGATACGTTTTGCGAATCTTTAACCGCCACCCGTCACGGAAATGGCCGGGATTGGTGGATATTGGCGCAGAAGGTTAATACCAATTGTTATTATAGAATATTGGTAGATTCAACAGGTCCTCATGTGGTGCCTGGATTGACCTGCGGGGGTGATACGGTACTCATAACTGCGGGATATCGTGCAGTGATCTTTTCGCCTTATGGGGACAAGTTCGTTTTGGCTGGAACGTATGAAGGGATAAATATTTTTGATTTTGACCGGTGCAGCGGAGAATTGAGTAATGCAATTCATCTGCCATTGAACCTTTCCAATGGCGGCGGCGGAATAAGCATATCGCCCAACAACCGTTTTCTATACTTCAGCGAACTGCATCATTTATACCAATTTGATTTGTGGGCATCGGATATATGGGCCAGTAAATTATTAATAGGCACTTATGACGGCGCCATTATAGGATCTGCCACATTATTCGATAGACATCAGTCGGGGCCGGATGGTAAAATTTATATAGGCTGCAGCAGCGGCACTGCCATGCTTCATGTAATTCATCAGCCCAATTTATTAGGCACTGCCTGCGATTTCAGGCAACATGAAATTATAATAACACCCAGTATAGGCGTTCCGCATTTCCCTAATTATCGCTTGGGCTACCTCAATGGCAGCGCTTGCGACACTTTGACCCACGTGCCCGATGCGGTAAGAGAATTAAAGGAGAAAATAATTAGCGCTTATCCAAATCCTACGACCGACATAGTAGTGATAGACTATGGTTACACGGATTGGAATAAAAAAGGAGGAGTAAGTTTAGAGATAACTAACGCCTTTGGACAAATTGTATATACCCAAACCCTACCTGCCTATAGTGCCTTACAAAAAATAGATGTAAGCAATTTTACCAATGGTTTTTACAACGTAAGTATTAAGCGCAACAGCCAAATAATTGCGGTAGCCAAATTGGTGAAGCAATGAGTTGTGTATTGTGCGGCAGCGAGAGAGAATAATACGCAGGGTTCGCTACGCAGAGGCTACGCAATGTAACCCTGCTACCACGCGTGAATTTTAAATTAAGGTCTCGAGTTCCTCCATCCCCGCGAAAAGCGGGGCCACCTCCGCCAGCGGAGGACAAAAAATTATCCCCCGTCTGGCGGGGGTGGCTCCGACGTAAGGAGGAGACGGAGGTGGTAGAACCGTAAATATTAATTAAGCAAATTGATACAGATGAAATTCGCACTTCAGATAGCCTTTATAGTTTACGCGCATGGCGTGCATTTTGGGTTAAGGATTGTAGCGGAAAGCCCGCAGTGGTATGGCGGTGCGCAAGCCACGAGGACTTGCAGCGAAAAGGCTGGCCCATGCCGGTAGGCAGGGGCAACCCCATAGAAAATGAAGCACACAAAATTTTTTACAAGCAAAATCTAAAACTATCTTTAAGCAAACATTGAAAGATGAAGAATACTTTCCAGCACAGTGGGATCCGAAGCTTGGAATTCACGTGACTTGAAGTCGCGGC
>JADMIO011602917.1_pt1 | contig 19112 bp, 12 predicted proteins | sample 8958161 | NCBI WGS metagenome assembly JADMIO01 (sample SAMN16585339, study PRJNA669376) | soil metagenome | isolation source: Crop rotation soil | place: USA: Cullars Rotation, Alabama | collected 2011
GGTACGATTACCGCCACAAAAACATCTTTCTCCAGAACGAGCAGTCCCTGAACGGGACCAAAGTGAAAATCGTCATCATCGACAACGAGCGCTCCTTCGACCTGAACCAGCTCTGGACGTACCCGCCGATCGAGGCGGAGACGCTCTCGGAGCAGAACCAGGAGCAGACGAACCGCGACGCGCAGAAGGACGCGAACACGGCGGCGGGCATCCTCAGCAAGTCCGGCGATCCCTCCGCGCGCGCCACCGCGTCGGCGCTGAAGTCGGCGGGCTCGAGCTCGCGGACGACGGCGCGCGGCGCGGCGGGGACGCCCGGTGCGACGATGGGGCAGGCGACGGACCAGAACGGCAATCCGATCCTGGGCGACGCGCAGGAGTGGGTCCCTCCCACGGACGTGCAGCGCCAGGCCGTGGTGAAGATGCTCACGCGCGCCATCGACCTGATGTACCGGCTCAACACCGAGAACGGCTTCGAGTACCGGACCCAGCCGCCCAACAAGGACCAGCTGGCCATTCAGATCGAGCGCTACGCCTACGAGCGCCGCTCCCAGCTCGCGCAGAACTACATCCACCTCACGTCGGAGCTCCTCAACGTGGTGGCGATGGTGGGAGGGACGCCCGAGGTCTACTACGGGCCGATGCCGGCGATCGCGGCGGACGAGGAGTTCTACGACCGCTCGCGCCGGTTCCGGTACAAGAAGGACGAGTACGGCGACCTGATCGGTGAGTATGTCGCCGGCAACGCCGACGCCATGGCCCTCGACCGCGAGGCGATGCAGAAGCAGCTCTCCGACCTCCAGGAGACGTTCGGGCAGTTCGCGAGCTTCCCCGGCCTCGGCCGCATGGGGGACCCGCTGACGCGGAACATGAAGGAGGTGGCCGAGGACTACGACGAGCAGGGGCGCATCGCGCTCATGGTGCCGCCGCAGCCGATCGGCCTGAAGGACATCTTCTGCACGTTCTCGACGGGGAAGATCAACATCAACACCGCCTCCGTCCCCGTCCTCTACGCGCTCCTCAACCTCATCATCGACTACGAGCCGAACGGGGAGCTCCAGGCGCAGACGGTGGCGCTCAACATCCAGGCCTACCTGAACGCCTACCAGCCGGAGGTGGACGACAGCGACCCGACCAAGAAGTCGGACGACGCCAGCGGCGCGCCGCACCGCACGGCGCCCAACGCCTCGAGCACCGGCATGGGAAGCCGCGGCGGCCCGGGCATGAACTCGCGCGACCTCGCCGGACAGCTCCTCGGCTCGAGCGGCGCCGCGGGGCTGGCGGGCCTCAGCCAGGACGAGCTGGCGTCGGCGGTCGGCTCGGGCAACACCGACTACCAGACGAACTACTTCACGAAGCCCGACCAGATCAAGCTGATCGACGGCGAGGACGGCGGCCGCGACGACTACCTCACGGACAAGGGATCCGCCGCCGACACCCGCGAGCTGGCGAAGAAGACGCCGCTCCAGAAGGTCCTGCACGACTACTTCGGCGAGGGCAACGCCGGCGGCGGCGGCAGCGGGGGCGTGATGGTCTTCGGCAGCACCTACTTCACCGCCACGCTGAAGTCGAAGACCGAGGAGAGCCCCGCCGTGAAGACGGGCTACCTCACCGTGCAGCGCGACGTCGCCGGCCACCGCATGGCGATCGTCCAGTGGAAGGAGCTCCAGCGATGACCGGGCTCCCCTTGCGTCTCAACGTGACCCAGATGCGCGTCGGCCTCCTGGCCTCGAACGCGGTGCTCACGCTCCTCTTCGCGTACCAGGCCTACCTCGGCCTCTTCCACCCGGTGCAGATCCCCGGCACCAAGGACTTCGAGCTCGACCGGCTGAAGTACCGCGGCGGGGTGAAGCCGCAGGCGGGCAACGACTCCGCGCAGCTCATCGAGATCGCCAAGGTCATCCAGCCGCCGCCTCCCGTCGAGCCCGTGAAGACTCCCGACAAGGAGATCAAGCCGGCCGCCGACGATGGCAAGGAGGCGCCCGACGGGCTGAAGCCGGGGCCGCTGAACGGCACCTGGGAGTACATCTCGGTGATCGAGGATCCCTCCGACCCCGAGAACAGCCTCGCCATCCTGAAGAAGAAGGAGGCGGCGGCCACCGGCCTGCCGGGGCCGACCGCGGGGGCGAGGAAGCCCGCGGGCAGCACGCCGCGTCCGGTCGTCCGCCCGCTGCCCCGCAAGACGGCGGGCGCGGGCACGGTCTCGGTGGCGATGCCCACCGACCGGAGGACGGTCCGGGTGTGGGACGACTGGGAGGACGACGAGACGAAGGCCCACGTGGGCGTGCTCGAGATCCGCCGCGACCGCCTCGTCTACGAGGACTTCTCGAGCGGCAAGCAGTACGCGCTCCGCCGCAGGCAGAGCACCGCGTACGAGGACGGCCCCGGCCACCGCCTGAGTCGTCAGAAGGACGAGAACAGCGATCCGAACGCCGCCGCCGGCACGGCCACGGCCGACGCCAAGGGCGCCGATGGCCCCCTCAAGCTGAAGTGGAAGGCGCCCGACCGCAAGGAGGAGTACCTCCAGAAGCGCGGCAAGGGCGGCAGCGGAGGCGGCATGAAGGCGGTCGAGACGCCCGCGAAGTCGGCCGCCACTCCTCCGGGCGCGAAACCGGCGCCGCCCTCGGCCAACGACGTGAAGAAGCTCGGACAGACGCTCGGGGACATCGAGAAGAGCGAGAAGTACAAGAAGATGTCCCCCAAGGAGCGGGAAGACTTCCAGAAGGTCCAGGCCCTGCTGAAAGAGGCGAAGTAGCAGCTCCATGGCGACCTTCCTGGGACTCGACATCGGCGCCAAGACCATCACCGGCGCCGTCTTCAGCGGCAGCGCGAACCGCTTCCGCCTCGTGGACTTCTTCGTGAAGGAAGTCACCACCGTGGACCAAGCGGTGGAGCAGAGCGCGGGCGGCAGCGAGATCGTCACGCCCACTTCCATCCCCGAGATGGTGGCGGCGGCCATCGCCGAGCGCGGCCTGGGCAAGGCCGACGTGGTGGCGGCGGTGGACGCCAAGGACGCGATCATCCGCGAGATCGTGGTCCCCTTCACGAAGGACGAGCACATCCGGAAGACGATCTTCTCGGAGGCCGAGGAGCACTTCCAGACGTTCGACATCGGCGATGTGCAGCTCGAGTACTTCAAGGTCGAGGAGGTCGGCGACAAGAGCCGCACCGTGATCGCGGCCGTGAGGAACGACGCGATCCGCCAGCGGCTGGACCTCCTCCAGGGCGCGTCCGTCGATCCCATCGCGCTCGACCTCGACGCCACCGCGCTCTTCAACGCCTTCGCGCTCACGCCCACCTTCGACGCGACGCGCAGCATCCTGCTGGTGGACATGGGCGCGTCGAGCACGAAGGTGCTGCTGGTCGAGAAGGGCGTGCTCAAGAAGGTGCGCGCGGTCCGCCTCAGCGCCACCTCCGCGGCCCGCCTCATCGCGCAACCGGTGGGGGCGGCGGCCGCGGTGGGCGCCGCGCTGCCCTTCCCCGATACGTACTCGATCGAGGCGCGCTTCGCCGAGATCGAGAACGCGCTGCGGCGGCTCGAACCTACCAGCGGAGACGAGGGCGGCGGGCTGCCGGACGGCGAGGAGCCGATCGCCATCCTCACCGACGAGGAGTTCGAGATCGTGCAGCGCGACCCGGTCATCGCGCCGCCTTCCGCCGCGGCGCCCCGCGCGGACGCGCCCTCCACCGCGACGCCGCCGAAGGCCGGCGCCGCCGGCCGGGCGCAGAACGGCTCCGCGACGAACGGCGCCGCGGGCGAGGCCCCCGGAGCCGCCGCGAACGGCGCCGCTCCGAACGGGAGCGCCTCGCCCGAGGTCTACGGCGATTACCTGCGGCGGCTGGGGATCGAGATCCAGCGCACGTTCGCGTCCTCCTTCCTCCGCGGCGGCATCGACCTCATCTGCCTCACCGGAGGGATGAGCGACCGCGAGGAGGCGCGCCGCTTCTTCGCCGACGAGTTCGACGTCGAGACCATCCCGCTCGACTTCGGCGACAGCTTCCCCATGGACGTCCCGCCCGAGACGCAGCCGGAGGTGGGGCGCGTGGGCGCGGTGGCGGTCGGCCTCGGCCTGAAACTCCTGGGGAAGGACCGCGTCGGGTTCGACTTCCGGAAGAACCAGTTCCGCTTCGAGCGGAAGTTCGAGCGGGTGAAGTACCCGGTGCTGGCGGCCTCCATCCTCCTCTTCCTCTTCTTCCTCCAGAGCTTCTACATCCTGCTCAACCAGAAGGTGACGATCAACGAGCACATCGCGCAGATCCAGGCGAAGGAGCAGGAGGCGTTCAAGGCCTTCTTCGACAAGGAGACGGACTCCGACCGGCCGTTCAACCGCGCGCAGGACGAGAAGAAGAAGTTCCAGACGGCCATCGGCATGCAGGGAGGAGCCAACATCCCGTCCTTCGTCCCCCTCACCGACGCGCTGGGAGAGATCTCCCGCGCCGTGAAGGAGGCGTCCACCTCCGCTCTCAGCATCCAGAGCATCGACCTCAAGCTGAAGACGAAGACCGTCGGCGGCAAGCTCCTGGCGGAGGGCGATTCGACCATGCAAATCAACTGCTCCGACCCGACGGTGAACAGCAAGCTGGCGAACGTCTTCGGCAAGGGCGAGCGGGCCGTCTTCGAGTACTCGGGCAGCATCTCCAACCAGGGCGGCACGACCAAGATCTCGGTGACGCTCAAGCTGCTCGAGAGCTACATCAACAAGTTCTTGAAGAAGTAGGAGCCCATGGGGAAGGCGGCGGGAAACGACCGGACGAACGAGGCGCTCCAGCTGGTGATCATGATCCTCCTCTTCACCAGCGCCGGGCTCGCGCTCTTCTCCGGCTTCTTCTACTTCTTCTACATCCCGGGCCAAAAGGACGAGCTCCAGGCCCAGACGCTCGACGCGAACAAGCTCTACGAGCTGCTCGACTCTCGCCGGATCAAGCAGGATGCGCGCGAGATCTACAACCTCCGTGACCGCTACCTCGACCACATCAAGAACCCGATCACGAAGGACATCCAGCAGATCGTTCTGGACGCGCTCCCGCCGTTGAAGTCGAAGGTGATCCCCCAGACGACCGTGACGAAGGGCGTGAAGGGCGGGCCGACCGAGCTGAAGCAGGCGGTCGACCTCGAGGAGGCGTCCCTGAAGGAGATCCTCCTCTACATCACGCGCGTCCAGCAGGAGAACCCGAGCATCCTCGTCGGCCACCTCGGGCTCAACCGGGGGCGCCGCGGTGCCAGCGGGCCCGGCGCGAGCGGCGGGGACGACGACCGCTGGGCCGCCCGCCTCGAGTTCCACCTCTTCCAGGCCGGGGGACAGGGCGGGGCCGCGGCGGCGGGAGCGAAGGCCGCGAAGGCGGAGAAGGCCGAGGCCGACCCGCTGTCGCCCGAGATTCCGAGTGGATAAAGGACGAGGCTGGAGGTTGGAGACCGGAGTAGTCCATCTCCTCCAGCCTCGAGCCTCCAGCCTGGATCTTCACTCATCCACGATCAGCTATCGGTTTCCCCTTCACTTCCACTCCATCCGCATCCGCTCCACGTCCGCGAAGCCGCCCTTCTCCTCGTCCGTCGTCAACCCGCCCACCGCGTAGACCGAGAAGGATCCCACCTCGAGCGTGCCGTAGGCGCCCAGCCGGGTGCGCGGAGCGGCGAGCGGCACCGCGAGCGGCGCGAGGCGCTTCTCGCCGGCCAGGTAGACCTCGGCGGTGAGGAGCATCTCCTCGGGGTGTTGCGGGTTCTCGCCTCCCAGCACCAGCACGCCCGGGAACGGCAGGCCCACCAGCGAGGCGTGGACGCGCTGCTCGCCGGTGGGGGACTCCACGATGTGGAAGCCGCTCTGCTCCGGCGCGTCGGGGCGGAACTCGAAGACCACCGCCGCGGCGCTCTCCGACGATCCCTCCGTGAAGGGCGGCTTGCGCGCGTAGCGGTCGGCATCCTCCGGGTGCTTCTGGAGGTCGGCCTTTCCGGGCGGCTCGTAGTGGTTGCGGTCGGGGAGCGCGGCGTCGTAGTTGGGCGGCTTCAGCGTGCCGCCGGCGATGAGCACCTCGCGCGGAGAGTCGCCGGCGACCGTCAGCGGATCGAACGCCACCGGCGCCGCCGCGTGGTCGTAGCGCAGCATCTCCCAGCGGAAGCGCCAGTCGAGCGGGATGCGCTCCACCTGCGGCTCGCCGTGGGCCGCAGCTCCTTCGCGCTCATGGGTGCGGACGCGGAGGAGCTCCGGCGCCGCGAGCACCAGGCCCTCCTCGGGGTTGAGCGGCGGGGGTGTGGCGTTGCCCCCCGCTTCCGCGCCCGCTGCATCGCCACGAGTCTCGAGCTCGCGCGGGATGCCGAAGCCGCCGTAGTGGAGGACGTAGTGCGCGCCGTCCGCCCCGCGGCCGAGGTACGTCGACGTGTGGCGCATGCGCGGCAGCGTGGGGACTTCCCATCGCTGCCGCACGACCGCCTTCCCCTGCCGCCACTCGAAGGCCAGGATCTCCGCCGTGCGCAGGATCCCTCCGCCGCCCGAGGGAGCCGAGTGGCGCCCGCCGTCGATGAGGAGGAGGTTCGGTGGGATGAACGTCGCCGTGTGATACGTGCGGCCGGTGCGGAGCGACACGTCGAGCGGCTCGACGATCAGCTTCTCGGTCGAGATCGGGTCGAGGCGGATGGCGGCGAGGACCGCGAGCGAGCCGTTCCGGTCGGTGCCCCCCGCGATCACCACCGTGTCGTTGAGCGGGTCCTTGCCCGGGATCAACGTCGCGGTGTGGAGGTAGCGCGGTCCGAGGAAATGCCCCTGGACCGTGAGCGGCTGGCTCGCCTCCGGGCTGAAGAGGAGGACCTGCCCGAGCGGATCGCCCGCCCATGACCTGCCGCCCGCAATGACCGCGCGCCCGCCGGCGATCGGCGTGACGGTGTGGAACATGCGGTGGCCGGGCGGCGGGAAGGGCTCCTCGACCTGCTTCTCGAAGAAGACGTAGCCCGGCGGGTACTCGATGTCCACCGGACGGCGGGAGACCGCGCCCGGCCAGCCGCGCCGGTCGACGATTTTCTCGAGCGGCTGGAGGACCGTCCCGTTGAGCGCGATCTCCGACGACCGGAGCGAAGCGGCGCGCGCCCTGGGCGACCTCGCCGCGGCGCCGCGGTGGCGCCCGGCGATCGTCAATCGCGGGCTCGAGCCGAGGACGATGCGGACCTCGCGGGGCCCGGGGCCCTCCAGGAACGTCGAGCGCACCGTGCCGTCGTCGAGCCGGTCATCGGGCGAGGCGAGGAGCACATCGGCGGGCACGCGCGCCTCGACGGGCGCCGCTCCGCCGCCCGCGGCCGCCTCCGCCTTGCCGGCGACGGCGAGACGCACGTCGCGGTCGAAGAGGAGGCGGATCCAGTCTCCCTGATCGACGACCAGGTCGCCGCCCGGCGCGTCGGCCGTGGGCCGGTCCTCCCAGATGGCGCGTACCAGCGCCGGGAACGGGCGCCGTTCCTGCAGGTCGACCCACTGCTCGCCCGCGCCGCCGGAACCGAGGTCGACGCCGATGCCGGTCGCCCCATTCGGCCCCCCGTCTCCCTGGAAGCGCCCGCTCGAGGTGAGCGGGGGCGGCGTGGAGAGAAGCTCGACCTCGATCGCGTTCGGCGCGGGGCCCGCATGGACCCGGGCGAGAAGGCGCGTGCGGGGCGGGCCGCTCCACACCTGGACGGCGTCGAGGTGGAGGTCCGCGGCGGGGCGATCGAGCGTGATGAGGATCCTTCCGCCCGGGCGCACCGCGCCGTCCGCCCCTCCGCCGTCGATCAGCTCGGCGGAGAGGACGCGGGGACCTTTGCCCGAGCTGCAGCCGGAGGGAACGCAGGCGAGGAGGGCGCAGGAGAGGAGGAGGACTCCGGCCGGTGGGCGGCGGATGGCAAATCGCACCCCCCAATCTTGTCGCGAACGCTTCGCCGACTCCAGCCCCAGCTTGAAGCCTGCGGGTCGGCCCTTACCGAGCCGGCGGCCCCTGCGCGAGGAGGGTCTGGATCTCGGTCCGCAGCTTCTCCTCGCGCTCGTAGTCGAGGAGGGTCCGGAGGTTCCTGAGGGCCTGCGGGCTGCCGATCCGCTTGAGCTGGTGCAGCGCCGTCAGCCTCACTTCCTTTTCCCCGGTGCGGGCGACGTCGGTGAGAAAGGGGACGGCGCCTGGGTCGCCGATCTTCCCGATCGACCCGAGGATGGTCTGCTGGACGGGCACGTAGGGCTCCTCCTTGTATCGGGCGATCAGGTGGTCGACCGACTCCGACCTCTTCAGGTTGCCCAGGGCTTGCGCCGAGTGGTTGCGGACGTTCGGGTCGTCGTCGGTCTGCATCCACTCGTGGAACTTGTCGAGCGACTCCGCGGCCTGCGGGTGCTTGCCGAGGGCCTGGATGCACTTGTCGCGGTCGTAGGGCGAGGTGGACTCGCGGTCGTCGGCCAGCGTGCGCAGGAGGCCGTAGGAGCTCTCGTTCTTGAGGTCGCCCATCGCCTCGATCACGTGGTTCGTCTCGGAGCGGGCCGCCAGCTTGTCCTTGTTCGCCTCGTACACCTCGCGGAGCGCCCAGGTGGCGTCCTCGGAGCGCGGGCCGAGCTTCCCCAGCGCGTGGATGAGGAAGCGGCGGGCGACGAAGTCCGTCTCGCCCCGCAAGATTCCGGTGAACGTGGGGATCGCCTCCGGCCCGAGCGAGTCGAGGTACGCCTGGAGCTCGGCCCGCGCCTTCACGACGCGGTCGGCGAGCGTCGGGTCGCTGGCGTCGGTGACGTCCATCTCCTCGAAGAGCTTGGCGAGCTTCGCCGCGATCTCGGGGCTCCACCCCTCGGGCAGACGGTCGATCGTCCAGCGCGCGAGGCCGGTGCCGGACGGCGGGGCGGCCGGGCGAGGCGGGACCTCGGTCTCCTCGGCCTTCTTCTCCAGCCTCTTTTCCTTGATCGCCTTCCTCCCCAAGCCCAGCGCGTCATCGAACCCCGTGGGCTTCGGCGCCTCGGGCTCCTGGAACTGGAAGAGCAGGTAGACGAAGAGGCCGATCAATCCGAGGCCCACGGCCAGGGGCGCTCCCACCCGGAACCAGCGGGAAACGAGGGCCCTGGCCGCGCGGCCGCCGCTGCGGTCCTGCGGACGTTCTTGCATGTGACGTTCTACCCCGTGGAGAAAGAGAGATTACGGAGGGGACTTGGGGTTGAGGAAGATCTCCGCGGACGGAGCCGACACCTCACCGCCGAGGTCGAGGCCGTTCTGCCCGCCTCCCGTGAAGAGCACCCGGTCGTCGGGCGTGCCGCTGATGCCGTCCTCGCCCGGGAGCGAGATCAGTCGCGGCAACACGCGCGGGGCGAGGTTCGAAGGCCAGAACTGCTCGTTCGTGTCCGCAAAGCCAACGCGATCGGTGGAGGGCAGCTTGCCGTCCATGGTCAACCAGGTCCCCACCACGCCGGTCGGATTGATGAGCGCGTCGCGCGTCGGCTTCAGGTCGCGCGCGTTCGGCTTCGGGACCAGGCTGAAATCGGGGGCCTGGAGGAGGTGGTAGAGCGGGTCGAACATCGTGCCGGCAGCGATCTCGAGGTTGTAGACGGCCTGACAGCCGCCGAGCACCGGGTGAGACGCGAACCCGGCGCCGTCGAACACCCAGGTCGAGATGGCCAGCACGCCCGGACGGGCCTCGACGCTCCGCGGCAGCGGGACGATGTTCGTCATCGACCGTCCCCACGCGGCGCGCGTCTTCAGGATGAGCGGGTCGACGATCTTCAGCTCGATCCCCTGCTCGTGCGCCTCCTCCCCGCCCTGGTTCTGGCCCGAGATGCGGTGGATCGTGAGGCCCTGAGCGGGACCGAAGCCGGTGAAGGTCACCGTGAAGATCTCATCCACCTCGGTGGTGGTGGGGCAGTTCGGGGCGTCGTCGTCTCCGTTGCAGATGAGCATCACGTTCCCCAGACCGAGCACGTCGTCGGGCGTCTTCTCGTTGAAGATGCCGAGGTTGGTTCCCTGCGGGTCGTTCACGCGCGGCCCCTCGAGGAGGATCGTCCCGACCTGCGAGAAGACGTGGATGGTCGGGTCGTAGACCTCGAGGTTCCGCATCACCAGCGTGTTCGGCTGGTGCGGCAGCAGGCTGGTCGGGATGATCTGCGGCGCGGTGGGCGTCTGGAATCCTCCCACGAGGAGGAAGAGGTCGTCCCCCGAGTTGAGCAGGTTGTCGGGGCCCGCGAACTGGACGGCCGTGTGGCCGGTGCGGCCGCGCGAGGACGTCAGGGTCGAGACGCGCGTGCTCTCGAGGAGCGTCAGCTCCGAGAACTTGAGCTCGCGGAAGTTCACCACCTCCACGCGCGGCGTCGACGGGAAGATGTCGGTCTGCGTGGTGACAGTGATGTTCCCGACGTTGCTCGGGTTCGTCTGGAGGTCGATGAAGAGGTCGTGGAACTGACCGCCCGCGATCACGATCGTCCCGTCCTGGGAGGCCATCGTGGTGTGGCGCACGCGCGGGACGATGAGCTTCACGTCCTTCAGCGTCTCGAACGTCCTCTTGTCGGGGTCGAAGACCTCGACCTTCTCCACCGGCACGGCCTTCAGCCAGTTGGCCGCCCCTCCGACGATCATGACCCGGTTGTCTGGGAGGAGGGTCATGGTGTGCCAGAGCCGGCGGAAGCCCATGGTCATCGGGTTGCCTTCGAAGTCGGTGTCGAACCAGACTCCGGTCAAGCTCGGCGGACGCGGCTCGTCCTTCGTGATCGTCGTCTCGTCGAAGATCTCGGCCGAGTCGAGGGCGGAGAAGCCGCGCTCGTCGCTCCCGCCCGCGACGAAGATGTGGCCGTTCTTCAGGCGGATGGCCTGGTGCACGTACCGGGGCTGATGCATCTCCCCGGTCTGGTAGTACGGCATGTAGTCGCCCGCGGCGTTGACGTCATCGAGGTGGGGGGCGCCATTCGTGCTCCCCGGCACCCTCCCTCCCTTGCATCCCGAGAAGCCCACGCACAGGGAGGCACAGGCGATCGCCAGGAAGAAGACGCGCAGAGAATGCTTCATCTCTTGACTCCGATGCGCCTCGGCAAGTCGAGGCCATACCATTTCTCGGGACGCCCTCCCCTCCGGAGAACCGGGCGGGAAAGACAGAGAGTCGTCGGCGAATTGGGTGATTCGTTCTCGATCCAATATCCTCGAGAGCGTGATTTTAGCAAAGGCCATACCCACCGACAATCCTCATTTTGGATCGGAAGCGGCGGGAAGCTACTCACAGGAAGACAAGGGCTTGGAGATGAGCCCCGTCCTGAGCGCCCGAATCGCTTCGCAAGGCCTGCAGCGCGCGCGCGCGTGCGCTTGCGAAACAACTGTCAACGGGGTTTTACGAGACCGCCCCGCGTCATGACCGGATCTGCGCTCCGCGGCTCAGCGCGGACCGCGCTCAGCGCTTCCCCGTTGATCCGCTGCGGGGGCTTCCGCCGCGCGTTCCGCTGCCCGAACCGGACGGTCCGCCGGGTCCGCCCGTTCCTCCCGCGCGCGGGAGCTGGTTCATGGAGTCGGCCCCGGTCGCGGAAGCGTCGTCGGTCTCCTGCGAGAGCGCCATCTGCTGGGCGGCGAGGATGGGGATGAGCGCCGAGTAGACCTTCGCGTTCATCGGCCGCCCGTCCGTCTCCTTGTAGATACCCTTCTCGTCGCCGGCATAGATCGCGATCTCGACCCGCACCGCGGAGGGGATGGGGACGGGCGGAAGCGTCTCGCCGGTGTCGCTGAGGTTCGCCCCCGCCGCGCCGGCCGCGCCCGCTGCGCCTCCCGGCGTCGCGCTCCGGTTGGGGCCCTGGCCCTGCGCCCCCTGACCCAACCCGGCGACCCGCGGGAGCCCCGCGGGCTGGGCGGCGAGGTTCGCCTGCTGGGTCGCGATGTCCTGGAATCGTTGGCGCGAGTCCCAGAACGGCAGCCAGGGGTCGATCCCCTGCTCGTAGGCCTGGGCGTCGAAGCACCAGATGTTCAGGCTCTTCACTTTGTCGTAGATCTCGGTGCTCACGCCCGTCCCGCCCTGGAAGGGGTCTCCCACGCCGTTGGGCGTGCTCTCGCGGCGGAAGAGCGTGTAGAGACCGTTGCGGTTCTCCTTCAGGTAGTAGGAGACCGCGGTGATCGTGCGGATGTTGGCCGGATCGAAGTGGGCCTGGCCGGTCTCCGCCTCCAGGTTCTGGACCGGCTCGCGCGTAGTGAAGCAGCGGATCTCGTCGCGACCGAGCTCGCCGTCCCCGTTGTCGATCACCTCGAAGACCTGGTCCGTTCCGAGGCGGAGGAAGATCGCCCCTTCGAGGTCCTTCCGCACCTCCGCCAGGATCCCCTGTCCCACCTTCTCCGGCAGGTTCGTCTTCTCGACCCACTGCTCGGTCTTCAGGGTGTTCTCGAGGATCTTGTAGGCCATCCCCAGCACGATGACCAGGATCGTGAGCGTCACGATCAGCTCGATCAGGGTGAATCCGCACGCGCCCCGCTTGCGGCGCAGCGCCGAAGGGCGCTGCTTGCCAGAATCACAGCGATGGTCCATGCGATCACCTCAGCGATACGTGCCGGCCCCGTAGGAGCCGGCGCCCACGCCGTTGAGCGGCAGGCCGGTGGAGGGATCGACCCCCATCGCCTCCTGCTCCTCGTACCATTGCTGCGACGGGAAGGTCCAGGCGGACATCTCGAAGGCCTTCCCGCCGTCGCCTCCGTTCGCGGCGGCCATCTGCGCCTGCGGCGTCATGACGCGGACCGTGTACTGGAGGATGATGGAGTCTCCCTGGCCCTGGATGGGCTCGGCCGGCATCACCTGCCAGGTCCAGGTCGGGTAGCCCTCCTTCTCGAACGTACCGCTGTCCTGGAGCTCGATGTAGTACATGCGGTCGAAGAGCTTCCTCTGCGCGAGGTCCGCCGCGATGCGCTCCTGGGTGAACTTGGTGACCCGCGCGCGCGAGGCCGCGATGATCTCGAGCATCGGCAGCACGAAGAGCGCGAGGAGCGTGAAGGCCAGCACCATCTCGAGGAGCGTGAAGCCGGCGGCGCTGTGGCGTTGAGTCGACAGTCGATCGTCGATCGTCGATAGTCGGCGTACTGTCGACTGTCGACTGTGAACTGTCGACTCTGCCGGGGAACGCGCCGTCTTTTTCCGGACCGCCTGAGTCCCCATCACTCCTGCTCCTGCTGGATCTCGGCCTCGCCCTGGGCGAAGTCGACCGTGCCCGTGATCGCGTTGAACTTGAGCGAGAGGACGATCGGCTGGCCTTCCTTCGACTTCCCCTCCAGGGTGACCACGTGGCTCCCGGTGTTCCCCATGGGGGAGAAGATGACGTTCACCGATCCCCGGTCGGCGGACCCCGCGCTCGGGAAGGAGACCTTCCGGATGAAGACGCCATCGGGGAGGTTGCTGGGGGTCCCCAGCTTCCGGATCTCGATCGGCTCGTCCGGGTAGTCGTCGGAAGCGGGCGGGATGATCTGATAGGACTGCGGGTCGCTCAGGTTGTACCGGATGCCCATCGGCAGTCCGCGGGCGATCGCGATCGCGCGGATCTCCTCGATCTTTCCGGCGAGCACCCGGCAGCTCGAGCGGACTTTGTAGATGGGCGTGAGGCCCGAGAGCGAGACGGTGGTCATGGTGAAGAGGATCCCCAGGATGAGGATCACCATCACCAATTCAACTAGAGTGAAGCCGGTGTCGCGCTTGCGGCGCGGCGCCGACTCGCGGCGCTGCTTGCCAGCATCACGGGAGCCGGCGGCGCGGCGCGTCGTTCTCGATGCCCCGGCTCGCCTCATGGACGTCCTTTCCGTGCCCGTGCCCGTGCCCGTGCCCGAATCGTCAATGTCGCCTACGCGGGCTCGATTCGTTCGGGGCGCCTACCGCCCGCCGCCCAGATCGGGGTACTGGTAATCGCGGTTCTCGCCCTCGCCGCCTTCCGTCTGGTCCTTGCCCAGACAGCGGGCCTGCGGCTTCCCGTCCTGGCCCATCTCGAAGATGTACTCGTTCCCCCATGGGTCCTTCGAGTTCTCGATGGTCCCCGGGACCTCGGAGCCGTCGGGCAGCTTGGCGCCCGGCTTCATCTCCTCCAGGCTCCCCGGGTAGGTCCCGGCGACGAGGTGGTACTGCTCGGCGGCGTCGACGATGGACTTCAGATCGTTCTTGATCTTCATCTCCTTCGCGCGCCAGACCCAGCCCTGCACCTTCACCACCACCACCGTGCCCAGGATGCCGATGATCGTGATTACGACAATGAGCTCGAGGAGTGTGAACGCCCCGGTGCGGCGCTTGCGGCGCAGCGCGGAGCGCTGCTTGCCAGAATCACCGAACGCCCCTCGTGCCTTGGCGGCTCCACGCCGCCTCTCCATCCACCGATCGTTCATGGTCCACCTCTTCTGGAAGAATGCCATTGCACGGCCTACGACGTGATCCCCGAGAAGTCCATCAGGGGCAGCAGCACCGCCGCGATGATGAACCCCACGATCGCCGCGAGGAACACAATGATGACCGGTTCGATGAGGGATGTCAGCCTCTGGATCGACAGGTCCAGCTCTTCCTCGTACGACTCCGAGATGCGGTCCAGCACGTCCTCGAGCTGCCCGCTCTGCTCTCCGACCGCCACCATGTAGCCGATCATGGGAGGGAACATCTTCGACTTCTTGATGGGAGTCGCGATGTCCGCGCCCTCGATGATGCGCCCGTGGATGTCGTTGATCACCTGCGTCAGCCGCGCGTTGTTCACCACCAGCGACACGATCTTCAGCGAGTCGAGCGCGGGCAGTCCGCTCTTGAGGAGCGTGGAGAAGGTCATCGCGAAGCGGGAGATCGCCTGCTTCGAGAAGAGCGGGCCGAAGATGGGCACTCGCAGGATGAAGGTGTCGAACTTCAGCCGGCCCGCCGTGGTGGCGAGGAACGCGCGGAAGACGAACGCCAGGCCCACTATGCCGATGAGCACGACCCACCAGAAGCTCTTGAAGAAGTTCGAGGCCGCCATGAGGATCTCGGTCGGCAGCGGCAGCACCTGGCCGCGCTGCTGGAGAATCTCGGTGATCTTGGGCACCACGTACGACATGAGGAAGATCACCACGGCCACGCCCGCCGTCGCCATGAAGCACGGATAGGTGATGGCGGCCACCACCTTCCCGCGCAGGCTCGCCTGCTTCTGGAGGTAGTCGGCGACGCGCGTGAGCACCACGTCCAGGTTTCCGCTCGCCTCGCCGGCGCGCACCATGTTCGCGTAGAGGTCGCTGAAGTAGCGCGGGTGCTTGGCGAGCGCCTCCGCCAGCCCGGAGCCGGCGGTGATCTCCTCCTTCACGTTGCGGAGGACCTTCTCCAGGTCGCGGTTGGTGCACTGCTCCACCAGCGCGTTGAGCGCCTCCGCGAGCTGGATGCCGCTCTTCAGGAGCGTGGAGAACTGCCGGGTGAACGCCGCGAGGTCCCGCACCTTCACCCGCTTCTCGAAGCGGGGGAGCTTCAGCTCGAGCGAGAAGCCTCCGCCTTTGCCTTTGGCGCCCGCGGCCTTGCCGCCGGCTTTCTTCCGCTCCGCGCGGTCGCCGATCTCCTTGATCTCGGTGACGTGGCACTGCTCGACGCGGAGCTTCGACCGCGCGTCGCGCGCGGTGTCGGCATCGATCATGCCCTTCTTGACCTTCCCGGTGGTGGTCAGGCCGGTGTACTGGAAGATGGGCATGGGCTATCAGGCTGGAGGCTGGAGGCTCGAGGCTGGAGCAGTCGATCGGCGGTCCACGTGATTCATCGGATCAGAACACGTCGAGCTGGGTGACACGGAAGACCTCCTCGATGGTGGTCCTCCCTTCCAGGACCTTCTGCGCGCCGTCCATGCGCAGCGTCTTCAGGCCGCGCCCCACGGCGTGCTGCTTGATCACGGAGGCGCTCGTGCGCGAGATGATCTCGTCGCGCGCGTCCTCGTCGATCGCGAAGATCTCGTAGATGGCCGTGCGGTCGTAGAGGCCGCGCCCCAGGCACTGCTCGCAGCCCTTTCCGCGCCAGAGCACGCCCTCCTTCAGGTGCTTGGGCGTGAACCCGAGCTCCTTGAGCTGCGACTCGGTGGGGACGTAGGACTCCTTGCAGTAAGGGCAGATGAGGCGCACGAGGCGCTGGGCGATCACCGCGATCACCGCCGACGCCACCAGATACGGCTCGACGCCGAGGTTGATCATGCGGGTGACGGCGCCCGGCGAGTCGTTCGTGTGGAGCGTCGAGAAGACGAGGTGGCCGGTGTTGGCCGCCTGGACGGCGATGCCCGCCGTCTCGCCGTCGCGGATCTCACCGACCATCATCACGTCCGGGTCCTGCCGCATGAGCGACCGCAGGCCCGACGCGAAGGTGAGCCCCTTCTTGTTCGAGACCTGGATCTGGCTGATGCCCTCGATGTTGTACTCGATGGGGTCCTCGATCGTGATGACGTTCTTCTCCGCCGAGTCGATCTCCGCCAGCGCCGCGTAGAGCGTGGTGGTCTTGCCGCTGCCGGTCGGCCCGGTGATCAGGATGATCCCGTGCGAGTAGCCGATCATCTTGCGGAAGAGCGTGAGGTTGTTGTCGGTGAGCCCGATCTCGTCCAGGTGGTAGAGGCGCGCGCTCTTGTCGAGGAGACGGAAGACGATTCGCTCGCCCGCGGAGGTCGGCACGCTCGAGATGCGCACGTCGACCTCGCCGTCGCCCACCTTGATCGTGGTGCGGCCGTCCTGGGGGAGACGGCGCTCGGCGATGTCCATCTTCCCCATGACCTTCACGCGGCTGATGATCGCGTCCTGGAACTTCTTGGGGATGACCTTCGAGTCGTAGAGGATGCCGTCGATCCGGTACCGCACCTGGAGGCGGTCGGTGTAGGGCTGGAGGTGGATGTCGCTCGCCCGGATCTTCAGCGCCTCGAACAGGATCGTGTTCATCAGCTTGATGATCGGCGGCTTGTTCGCGATATCGAGGACGTCCTCCGACTCGTCGATCACCTTGGTGAGGTTGATCATGTCGTCCTCCTCGATGCCGTCGAGGAGCTCGTCGACGTCGGTGGAGGAGCGCTGGTAGGCCTTGTTGATGATGGCCGTGATCTCCGCCCGCGGCGCCAGCACCGGGGAGATGGTGGCGCCCAGCAGGGCCGCCAGGTCGTCCATGGGGTGGATGTCGAGCGGGTCGCAGGTGGCCACCTCGTACGAGCCGTTGTCGCGGGAGAGGCCGATGAGGTTGTAGTTGCGGGCGAACTGCGGCGGCACCTTCTGCACGAACTCCTTCGGCACCTCCACCCCCCCCAGCTCCTCGCGGTAGGGGATGCGGAACAGCTTGGAGAGGAACTCGAGCAGGTTCTCCTCGCTGATGTAGCCCTTCTGCCGCAGCACGCGGTCGACGGGCTGGCCGGTGTCGCGCTCGATCTCCTGGCACTCCGCGAGCTGCTTCTCGTCGATCAGCCCTTCGGAGATGAGCGAGCCGAAGAGGTTGAGCTTCACCGCGAGTCCTCCTCGGAATCGGAGCCCGATCCCACCGCCGAGGCCGGCGCGGAAGGCGAGAGGAGCCACCCGTCGTGGTCCTCGACCTTCTGCGGCGACGCCGGAGCTCGCGTGCGACGCCGGGCCGTGGTGGGGGGCAGGTCGCCCGTATCGTCCCTGGGCGCGGTCCCCTCCGCCTCGATGGGCGCCGCCTCCTCGCCGTCCCTCCGGTTGCCGTCGCGCAGGTTCATGCGGCGGCCCGGGCTGTTCGAGCGGGGCTGGTTGCCCTCGCGGTGGTAGGAGGTCCCTTCCTTCGAGGGGTTGAGCTTGCGGATGCGCTTCGCCTCCTCGTCCTCCGGCGGCGGCCGCCTCTCGACGTTGGGCCGCTGGAACGTGGTCGGGTTGAGCGACGGGTCGAACGTCCGCATCTTCTTCATGGCCTGCTGGGTGAGGTCCTCGCCGTCGCGGAACTCCTCGTCGGTGAGGATGTGGGCCTGCAGGAACATGTAGAGGTTGTTCTGCGACTGCGCGGTGGACTCCGACCGGAACAGCTTCCCGATGAGCGGGATGTCGCCGAGCAGCGGGACCTTCGACACCGACTTCGACTTCGAGAGCCGCGTCAGGCCGCCCACCACGAACACCTCGCCGTCCGGGATGGTCACCTCGGAGGTGATCGTGTTCGAGCTCTTCGGCGGCAGGGTGGCCGCGGCGGCCACCGCCTCCGCGAACTCCGAGACCTCGAGCTCCATCTGGAGGAGCACCGCCTGCTGCGAGCTGATGGTCGGGAAGATCGAGAGCCGGATGCCGGCGTCCTCGCCCTGCTGCGAGGTGGTGGTCGCCGTGTTCACGGTGTTCGTGGTCTGCACGAACCGCGTCTCCTTGATCTCGATGACGTTCTCCTTGTTGTCGTCGGCGAGCACGAAGGGCGTCGCCAGCACCTGCGAGTCGCGGTTCGACTTGAAGAACCGGACGATCGCGGGAAGCTTCCCGCGGTTCATGATCGCCAGGATGCCGCCCGCGGGCACCGCCGCGGGATCGGAGATGTCGGGGATCACGCGCTGGAAGTTCTGGAAGTCGATGCCGGTGAGGTTGAACGACGACGCGAAGAGCGCGCGGGTGGCGTGGTCGTCCGGGTTGCCGGCCAGGAGCTCGATCGTGTAGTTCAGGTTCGACGCGCTCGAGACCTGCACCAGGGCGGCCTCGATGAACACCTGCCGCCGCTTGGTGTCGATCTTCGAGAGGATGTTGAGGATCTCGTCGTACTCCTCGGGCTCCGCCTGGATGAGGAGCGAGTTCGTCGGCTCGTGGGGGACGATGAGGCTCGGCAGCGGCGAGCCGGGGCTGGCGCCCTGCTGCTGGCCGGGGGCGCCGCCCGTCGGGCTCGAGATCGGCGAGCGCCCGGACGTCGGCCGCTGCGCGGCGGAGCTGAGACGGCTGCCGGTGGTCCGCCCGGTGGTGCCGGCGCCGCCGCGGCGCAGGCCGCTCATGGTGCCGCCGCCGAAACCGCCGAGGAGCGACTGGAGGTCCGCCGCGACCTCGGCCGCGAGCAGGTAGCGCACCTGGTAGATGTGCGTGCGCAGCCGCCGGAGGTCGAACCGGATGTCCAGCTCGTCCACCAGCATCTCGATGTCGTTCAGCTCCTGCTGCGAGTACGTCTCCACGATGAGCTTGTTCGTGCGGACGTCGGGGATGAGGACCGTCTGGTAGTCGTTCTGGCCCTGAGCGCCCGAGACGCCGCCGGGAGTGGGCGGCGTGGGCGCGGCGGTGTT
>JADMIO012752949.1_pt1 | contig 19110 bp, 21 predicted proteins | sample 8958161 | NCBI WGS metagenome assembly JADMIO01 (sample SAMN16585339, study PRJNA669376) | soil metagenome | isolation source: Crop rotation soil | place: USA: Cullars Rotation, Alabama | collected 2011
CTTTCCCCAGCACATACGACATTAATCGTGCCGATACCCAGGTTAGGCGCGCTGTCAATAACTATGACATCATAGTCATGAGCAACAGTTTCAATGGCCAGTCGGAGCATCAGGTGTGGATCGGTGGGCAGTTTACCTTCATCAAATTTGCCCATTAACTCAGTTTCAATACGGTGCAGAGCCAGACAGGAAGGAATAATGTCAAGCCCCGGCCAGCAAGTGGGCTTTATTGCATAAGTGACATCGTCCTTTTCCCCAAGATAGAAAGGCAGGAGAGTGTCTTCTGCATGAATATGAAGATCTGGTACCCATCCGTGATACATTGAGGCTGTTCCCTGGGGGTCGTTACCTTCCACGAGCAAAACACGTAGCCCCTTCAGAGCCAGATCCTGAGCAAGATGAACAGAAACTGAGGTTTTGTAAACGCCTCCTTTATGGGCAGCAACCCCGATCACCGGTGGAAATACGTCTTCAGCACGTCGCAATCGCGTACCAAACACATCACGCATATGATTAATTTGTTCAATTGTATAACCAACACGTTGCTCAACCCGTCCTCGAATTTCCATATCCGGGTGCGGTAGTCGCCCTGCTTTCTCGGCATCTCTGATAGCCTGAGAAGAAACCCCAACTAAATCCGCTGCTTCACCTATTCTCCAGCGCCGGGTTATTTTCCTCGCTTCCGGGCTGTCATCATTAAACTGTGCAATGGCGATAGCCTTCGTCATTTCATGACCAGCGTTTATGCACTGGTTAAGTGTTTCCATGAGTTTCATTCTGAACATCCTTTAATCATTGCTTTGCGTTTTTTTATTAAATCTTGCAATTTACTGCAAAGCAACAACAAAATCGCAAAGTCATCAAAAAACCGCAAAGTTGTTTAAAATAAGAGCAACACTACAAAAGGAGATAAGAAGAGCACATACCTCAGTCACTTATTATCACTAGCGCTCGCCGCAGCCGTGTAACCGAGCATAGCGAGCGAACTGGCGAGGAAGCAAAGAAGAACTGTTCTGTCAGATAGCTCTTACGCTCAGCGCAAGAAGAAATATCCACCGTGGGAAAAACTCCAGGTAGAGGTACACACGCGGATAGCCAATTCAGAGTAATAAACTGTGATAATCAACCCTCATCAATGATGACGAACTAACCCCCGATATCAAGTCACATGACGAAGGGAAAGAGAAGGAAATCAACTGTGACAAACTGCCCTCAAATTTGGCTTCCTTAAAAATTACAGTTCAAAAAGTATGAGAAAATCCATGCAGGCTGAAGGAAACAGCAAAACTGTGACAAATTACCCTCAGTAGGTCAGAACAAATGTGACGAACCACCCTCAAATCTGTGACAGATAACCCTCAGACTATCCTGTCGTCATGGAAGTGATATCGCGGAAGGAAAATACGATATGAGTCGTCTGGCGGCCTTTCTTTTTCTCAATGTATGAGAGGCGCATTGGAGTTCTGCTGTTGATCTCATTAACACAGACCTGCAGGAAGCGGCGGCGGAAGTCAGGCATACGCTGGTAACTTTGAGGCAGCTGGTAACGCTCTATGATCCAGTCGATTTTCAGAGAGACGATGCCTGAGCCATCCGGCTTACGATACTGACACAGGGATTCGTATAAACGCATGGCATACGGATTGGTGATTTCTTTTGTTTCACTAAGCCGAAACTGCGTAAACCGGTTCTGTAACCCGATAAAGAAGGGAATGAGATATGGGTTGATATGTACACTGTAAAGCCCTCTGGATGGACTGTGCGCACGTTTGATAAACCAAGGAAAAGATTCATAGCCTTTTTCATCGCCGGCATCCTCTTCAGGGCGATAAAAAACCACTTCCTTCCCCGCGAAACTCTTCAATGCCTGCCGTATATCCTTACTGGCTTCCGCAGAGGTCAATCCGAATATTTCAGCATATTTAGCAACATGGATCTCGCAGATACCGTCATGTTCCTGTAGGGTGCCATCAGATTTTCTGATCTGGTCAACGAACAGATACAGCATACGTTTTTGATCCCGGGAGAGACTATATGCCGCCTCAGTGAGGTCGTTTGACTGGACGATTCGCGGGCTATTTTTACGTTTCTTGTGATTGATAACCGCTGTTTCCGCCATGACAGATCCATGTGAAGTGTGACAAGTTTTTAGATTGTCACACTAAATAAAAAAGAGTCAATAAGCAGGGATAACTTTGTGAAAAAACAGCTTCTTCTGAGGGCAATTTGTCACAGGGTTAAGGGCAATTTGTCACAGACAGGACTGTCATTTGAGGGTGATTTGTCACACTGAAAGGGCAATTTGTCACAACACCTTCTCTAGAACCAGCATGGATAAAGGCCTACAAGGCGCTCTAAAAAAGAAGATCTAAAAACTATAAAAAAAATAATTATAAAAATATCCCCGTGGATAAGTGGATAACCCCAAGGGAAGTTTTTTCAGGCATCGTGTGTAAGCAGAATATATAAGTGCTGTTCCCTGGTGCTTCCTCGCTCACTCGACCGGGAGGGTTCGAGAAGGGGGGGCACCCCCCTTCGGCGTGCGCGGTCACGCGCACAGGGCGCAGCCCTGGTTAAAAACAAGGTTTATAAATATTGGTTTAAAAGCAGGTTAAAAGACAGGTTAGCGGTGGCCGAAAAACGGGCGGAAACCCTTGCAAATGCTGGATTTTCTGCCTGTGGACAGCCCCTCAAATGTCAATAGGTGCGCCCCTCATCTGTCAGCACTCTGCCCCTCAAGTGTCAAGGATCGCGCCCCTCATCTGTCAGTAGTCGCGCCCCTCAAGTGTCAATACCGCAGGGCACTTATCCCCAGGCTTGTCCACATCATCTGTGGGAAACTCGCGTAAAATCAGGCGTTTTCGCCGATTTGCGAGGCTGGCCAGCTCCACGTCGCCGGCCGAAATCGAGCCTGCCCCTCATCTGTCAACGCCGCGCCGGGTGAGTCGGCCCCTCAAGTGTCAACGTCCGCCCCTCATCTGTCAGTGAGGGCCAAGTTTTCCGCGAGGTATCCACAACGCCGGCGGCCGGCCGCGGTGTCTCGCACACGGCTTCGACGGCGTTTCTGGCGCGTTTGCAGGGCCATAGACGGCCGCCAGCCCAGCGGCGAGGGCAACCAGCCGAGGGCTTCGCCCTGTCGCTCGACTGCGGCGAGCACTACTGGCTGTAAAAGGACAGACCACATCATGGTTCTGTGTTCATTAGGTTGTTCTGTCCATTGCTGACATAATCCGCTCCACTTCAACGTAACACCGCACGAAGATTTCTATTGTTCCTGAAGGCATATTCAAATCGTTTTCGTTACCGCTTGCAGGCATCATGACAGAACACTACTTCCTATAAACGCTACACAGGCTCCTGAGATTAATAATGCGGATCTCTACGATAATGGGAGATTTTCCCGACTGTTTCGTTCGCTTCTCAGTGGATAACAGCCAGCTTCTCTGTTTAACAGACAAAAACAGCATATCCACTCAGTTCCACATTTCCATATAAAGGCCAAGGCATTTATTCTCAGGATAATTGTTTCAGCATCGCAACCGCATCAGACTCCGGCATCGCAAACTGCACCCGGTGCCGGGCAGCCACATCCAGCGCAAAAACCTTCGTGTAGACTTCCGTTGAACTGATGGACTTATGTCCCATCAGGCTTTGCAGAACTTTCAGCGGTATACCGGCATACAGCATGTGCATCGCATAGGAATGGCGGAACGTATGTGGTGTGACCGGAACAGAGAACGTCACACCGTCAGCAGCAGCGGCGGCAACCGCCTCCCCAATCCAGGTCCTGACCGTTCTGTCCGTCACTTCCCAGATCCGCGCTTTCTCTGTCCTTCCTGTGCGACGGTTACGCCGCTCCATGAGCTTATCGGGTCCACTCGCGAACGCAGAAAGGCCCACCCGAAGGTGAGCCAGTGTGATTACATTTGCGGCCTAACTGTGGCCAGTCCAGTTACGCTGGAGTCACTAGTATTTAGGTGACACTATAGAAGCGGCCGCGACAACTTGTCCACGTGGAATTCTAAGCTTAGGATCCCAATGTGCTGGAAAGATCAGGAGGCGCTCGCGGGAACGCGTGAAGCGTTGCGCCGCAATCCCGACGCGCCTCAGCGTCTGTTCGACCACGCGCAAAATGTCTTCTGGATCGGAGAAATTGCGCGGTCGAGCGGCCGGCTGCGCGATGCCGAAACCGCCTATCGCGAATACAAGAGCCTCGCGGAACGAATGGTCTCACTTGAGCCGGACAACATGAAATGGCGAATGGAGACCCAATATGCGGATACGAATCTAGGGATCGCTCTGTTTGAACAGAGGCGTTTCGCTGAAGCGGAGCAGCAGTTCCAACGCGCTCTCGCCACGACCCAGGCGCTCGCCACTGCGGACCCGGCGAACAGCGAATATCAGAAGGGCCTGGCCGAAACCCTTGCTTGGTTGGCCGACGCGAAGATGGCTTCCGGGAAGATCGGTGAGTCAATCGCGCTTCGCCAACGGCATGTCGCACTGCTGGATCGTTCGCTTGCGGCGAGCAACGACGACGTAGAGTTCCGGCAGAAGCTGATTCCGGCCTACCGTGCCCTGGGGCGGGCTTACGGTTCGCGCGCAGAGTTCGGACCAGCCATTTCGAACTTGAGGTTGGCCGTCCAACACGCGGACAAGCTGATGGCCGTCGAGCCCCAGAACAGCCTCTGGATCGAATATGCGGCGGACGCGCGGCTGGATCTCGCGTTATACCTGCTCACGTCCGGCAATCGAGCAGAGGCGGATGACGAGGCCCATTCCGGCTGCCGGCTCGCTTCTTCGCTCGTCTATCGGAACGGCGCCGTCGGACGCTGGCGAGCCAGCCGCAGAGATTGCGACCTGATGCTCGCGCGTCTCGCCGTTTTCGGAGATGACAAACAGGCCGCACTCGCGCCGGCGCGAGTGGCTTTGGAAGCAGCGAAGACGGCCAAAAGCGGAGATGCGATTGCAGACTCTTTCGCGGTTGCCGAGGCGAGTCAGCTTCTGGGCGATGTCTACGCTGCGATCGGCGATTCGGAGAACGCGAAAACCGCGTGGGAAGCCGGCCTGACGCAACTCGCACGCGACAGTGCGGAACGCCCTTGGGAGATGAATATCCGTGCGAAGCTTCTGCAGCGCCTCGGTCGATCGGGCGAGGCAGCGCCGATTGCCGCAAAGCTTTCGGCGATGAAGTTCAAGAGCGTCTGAACAGGGAGTAACCTGATGCCCAATGACGATCCGAGAGAAGCGACAATCGATGTGCACGTCCTGCCCGGCAAGACACCCAATTATCGCTTCGAGTCGAATTCCTCGGTTCTGCAGAACGGACGGTTGGTCTTCCGGAACGAGTACCGGCCAGGCTTTCGCATCCACTTCGATATCGCCGATAGCAGCGGCTACAGGTTCGCCAAATCCAAGGACGATGCATTGGCCGCTCAAAAGCTCGACGGGAGCAAAGGCGGCTGTCCGAAACAGGGTGAAAGCTGGGACGAATTCGTGCCGATGGCGGTTAGCAATCAAGGAAAACGGCTGACGGTCAGAAACTACAATTACGACAAGGCGGACTTCGGTTTCGCCTTGTTCGTGACGAGGGATCCCAAAGGCGATCCGCCCTACGAGGCAATCGATCCCATCGGGGAAAACAAAAACGGCCAGCGGTCCCTGACGACCGTCGTCGCGGTCACGGTGGCGGTCGCGACGGCAGCCATCACCGTTGCCGGTCTGTATGCTTTGGATTTGCTGAATGTGGGAATGAATTAGCTTCCGATGTTTGCCTGAACGGAGAGGACCATGAGAGAATCTATGAGCGAGGCTGCAGAAATGGAGGGCAGGGGCCACCCGGTTAAGGTCAGGGTGATAGCGGAACGGGATGCGGCGTCGGGTGAAGTTCGATTCACCCTGGATTCCCATCTGAAGGAAGACGAGAACCTGGTCTTTGATCAGGACAGGGACGACATGCGTAAGCACGACCATTATCTGGTCGAGTTCGACCTCGTCGACCGGACGGGACTCGGCCTTCGCTACGCACCGAAGAACGAGGCGTTCTGGGTGAACATGGGGGCCGACGATAAAGCGATCCCGCCATGCCCAACGAGCCCCAGCTATAGCGATGAGATTTACGCCGTCTCGACGAATGCCAAGACCCTGATCGTTCGCAACGAGAACAACACGATCGCCAAGTTCTCCTATTCGCTCGGATTCCTAACGGCCGACGGGAAAGCTGTCCGGCTCGATCCGGTCGGCACCAACAAGGACGGCGGCAGCTGAAGGAGGGCCCTGTCCAGGCGTCGCGAGAGGTGCGGGACTTTGGCTCGCAACCCCGTTGTCCGCCTGCCGTTCCCTTCGTCTTCGCTGTGGGAATCACGGGACATCGGAAGGAATCCATCCCGCCCGAATCCCTCGATGGTCTCAAAGCGCGCCTGGCGGCGGTGCTCGAACAGCTGCAGGAAGAGGCCGCGGCCGTGCGCGCAACGAGCGCAGGCTTCTTCTCATCCACGCCGCCGCGCTTTCGCTTCGTCTCCCCACTCGCTGACGGCGCCGACCAGATCGGTGCGGAAGCGGCCGTGGCGCTCGGCTTCGAATTGCACGCGGTGCTTCCCTTCACTCGTGAGCGCACGCGCGCCGATATGCCCGATGAGGAAACGCGGAAGAAATTCGATGAATTGCTCGCACAGGCCAGCTGCACTCTCGAACTTCCGGGGAACGAAGCGCACGAGCTCGACGCCTATGTCATGGCCGGTCGTGCCACGGTCTCCCATTGCGATGTGCTCATCGCCGTGTGGGACGGTCTTCCACCTCGCGGACGAGGTGGAACCGGCGAAGTCGTGCGCTTCGCATTCGACCGGGCAACGCCGGTCGTTCACATCTCACCCGACGGAGCGGAGCCCGTATTGCGCTGGAGCGCATTCGATCCGGCAATCGTTACGGAGCATGAGGATCCGGCCACCCTGCGCCCGCTTGATTCCGAACAGCTTCAATCGACCCTGACCGGCCTTCTGGCACCGCCCCCCGACTCTCAGGAGCAGAGATTCATCCACTCGTTCCAGCAGGAATGCCGCCGACGCCTTCGCGCGCGGATCGAATATCCGCTGCTGCTCGCGGCCACGGGCGTTTCCGGGATCAAGAAGCACCATTGGCGGCCGTCGATCGCGACACGCCGGACGCGGGTCGAGTGGGAGGAATTCGGCAATGCCTGCTCCCGGGCCGAGTGCATCAGCGCGCCGATCGCGACGCTCGAGCAATGGTACGAATGGGCGGATAGCCTCGCGAGCCACTATGCCCAATCCTACCGCAGTGGGCATGTCTTCAACTTCGCCCTGGGCGCATTTGCGGTCCTTCTGGCGCTGACGACCTTGGTTTTGCCGGATGCGAAGAAGTCACTTGCCTTTGCGGAGTTTGCCGCGGTGCTCGCGATCCTCGCGAACACCTGGGCTGGCAATCGGCAGCAATGGCACCGGCGCTGGCTGGACTACCGGCAGCTGGCCGAACGGTTGCGGCCGATGCGGAGTCTCAAGATCATCGGCGTCGCCGCGCCTGATCCGCCCGGGACGAAAGCCAATCCGATCTCACGACGCTGGGTCGAATGGTATGCCGCCGCCGTGTGGCGAGCAGTCGGCTGCCCCACCGGCCGGATCGAACAGCGCAAGGTCGCGCCCCTTGCAACGACCATTTCTCAACATGAGCTACGCCCCCAGATCGCCTACCATCGCGCGACCGCGCGCCAGGCGGAACGGTTGGACCAGAAGCTCGAGAAGGTCGGCTACGCGCTGTTCGTTTCCGCGCTCTTAGGCTGCGTCGTCCTGATTGCCGGCTTCTGGGTCGCGCCTGAATGGGTAAAGCACAACAGCAACTGGTTCACCTTGCTCTCTGCGGGCCTTCCAGCGATCGGCACGGCGATCTTCGGCATTCGGGTGCAGGGTGACTATGTCGGCGGCGCGGTCCGCTCGGAGCACACGGCGCTTGTCCTCGAAGAGATTGCTCAACGGCTCGAAGGTGAGACAAACCTCCCGCGTGCGGCGGATCTTTCGGAGCAGGCGGCGCGCGCCATGTTGACCGATCTCGACGAGTGGCGGCTGCTCAACCAGCAGCACGACCTCTCGGTCGGCTAATCTTTGTCGCCCCAGCGCCAACGCCATCCGCCCTTCGTGTTTCGGACGACGATTACGATGAAGGCCGCCGTCCAGATCACGACGAATACCGCATAGGTTGCCGGCGCCCGACGGATGATGAACCCCGCCAGCACCAACAATGCGAGGTAGCCAATCAGCAGTGCCCAGCCTTGCCAGGCGATCGGCAGGCTGGCGCCATAGCCGTAGCGCTTCGGTGCGAACCAGTCGGCCATCTACGACTCCTTCTTCGGCCGGCCGCGCTTCACTGGCGAAGGCGCCTCAAGCTTCACGCCCCGCGCCTTCAACGCCTCGCGCAGCAGGCACTCGACCTGAGCATTGACGCTCCTGAGCTCGGCGGCGGCGCAGCGTTCGACCGCGGACCAAAGGTCTGGGTCCACCCGCAACGGGTACGCCTTGCGCTCGCCGCCGCTCGGCACAGTCTGGCCTCAGGTGTAGAGAGTGCCGGCGTTGACGACTGGCTGCGTGTCGCGCTCGCCGCAGAGGACGACCATGAGGTTCGAAACCATGGCCGCCCGGCGCTCGTCGTCGAGATGGACGACGTTCTTCTCCGACAATGAGTCCAGCGCCATCTCCACCATGCCAACGGCTCCGTCCACCAATGTCCGCCGCGCCGCGACGATGGCCTGTGCTTGCTGGCGCCGAAGCATCGCGCCGGCGATCTCGGTCGCATAGGCAAGGTGAGTGAAGCCGCACTCGTCGATGGTGATTCCCGCCACCGCGAGCCGGGCGATCAGCTCCTTGCGAAGCTCGACACCCACTTCATCATGGTTACCGCGGAGGGTGACTTCCTTGTGCTCGAAATCGTCGTATGGGTAGCGCGAGCCGATAGTCCGGATGGCCGCTTCCACCTGGACCTTCACGAACTCCTTGTAATCGTCGACGTCGAACAGGGCTTGCGCCGTGTCGACGACGCGCCAGACGATCTGCGCCGCCATCTCGATCGGGTTGCCGCGAAGGTCGTTCACCTTGATCCGGTCGGAGATGAAGTTGACCGCGCGCACCGACACCTTCTTGCGTGCCATCCAGGGCCAAACCCAACGGAGGCCAGTCGAGCGGTCGGTGCCGCGGTAGTCGCCGAACAGGGTGATCGCCGCCGCCTGGTTCGGCTGCAGCATGAAGAAGCCGCAGGCGACGAACACAGTGAGCAGGGATCCTCCAATGACCTGCCAGACGTCGGTGATTCGCGCCCGGTCGCCTGCAAGTCCAGAGAAGCCGTAGATCGCCGCGGCGATTCCGAGCAGGACGAGGAGAAGCATGAGATATCCGCTCATGGTCGACGCCGCCCGCTCCCGGCTCGACTTCAAGGCAATGACCTGGTCAGTCACAGAAACCTCCCTGTTAATCTGATATCATAATAATATCGGTCCAGAGCGTCGTCAATCGAATTGGATTCTCGATTTGCGGGCGACTAGGGACGCTCCCATGACAATTCCCTGGAAGCTCGTAATTCATGGCGGGGCAGGCTCGATGCGGCCCGAGCACGGCGATCCGGATCATGAACAGCGAGCGAGGCAGGGCCTGCGCGACGCGCTCGACGCCGGCGCGGCGGTGCTTGGCGACGGCGGGAGCGCGATCGACGCAGTCGAGGCTGCCGTCCGGATCCTCGAGGACGATCCCTGCTTCAATGCCGGGCGCGGAAGCACGCTCAATGCCGAAGGAATCGTAGAACTCGATGCCGCCATCATGGACGGCAGCAACCGCCGCGCCGGGGCCGTCGCTGGGCTCCGGACAACACGCACCCCGATCAGCGTCGCCCGCTTGCTGATGGAACGCGGCCCGCACGTCTTCCTATCCTACGACGGCGCGGACCGGATGGCGCGAGAGGCCGGGCTCGAGCAGGTCGAGAACGACTGGTTCATCACCGGTGAGCGGCGGCGTCAGCTCGAGGAGTTGCTCGCCAGGGGCGGCTTCGATGCGGAGGTGAAGTATGGGACCGTCGGAGCAGTCGCGGTCGATGCCTCGGGCCATGTGGCCGCCGCGACGTCCACTGGCGGCCTCACCGCCAAGCAATGGGGGCGGATCGGCGATTCACCTTTGATTGGCGCGGGAACCTACGCCGACGACCGGGCCTGCGCAGTGTCGGCGACGGGATCGGGCGAGTATTTCATCCGCGCGGTTGCCGGCCACCAGCTCGCCGAGCGGATCCGGCTCGCGGGCGAAGACATCCAGTCGGCGCTCGATGGCGTTCTCGAAGACATTCGGGAACTCGGCGGAACGGGCGGGCTGATTGCCGTCACTCCTTCAGGCGAATGCGCCTGGGGATTCACCACGCGAGCAATGTACCGAGGCGTTGCCGATGCGGGATCGCGAAGAGTGGCGATCTACGCCGACGAAGAGGAACGGTAGGGCAAGGCGGTCCGCAGCCAGTCGACTTCCTGCAGGATCGCCGAGCGCTCCTCTTCGAGGAATCTCTCCACCGCGCTCCTGAAGCCCGGATCGACAATGAAATGGGCTGAACGGGTGATCACCGGCTCATAGCCGCGCGAAAGCTTGTGCTCGCCCTGCGCGCCGGCCTGCACGTAGGTGAGTCCGTTGTCGATCGCCCACTCGATGGCCTGGTAATAGCAAAGCTCGAAGTGGAGAAACTGAACCTCCTCCAGCGCTCCCCAATAGCGGCCGTAGAGGGTATCCGAACCGATGAGATTAAGAGCTCCGGCGATCGGCTGCCCGTCCCTCAGAGCAAGAAAGAGCAGCAGCTCGTCCGACATGCTCTCCCCGATCAGGTCGAAGAAGCTGCGCGTGAGGTACGGGTGGCCCCACTTGCGTGACCCCGTGTCCTGGTAGAAGCGCCACATCCACTCCCACTCGGCGGCTCCGATCTCGGCCCCGCACAGGGCCACGAACTGCAGCCCCTCGCGCGCCGCAGCCCGCTCCTTGCGGATCGCCTTGCGCTTTCGGCTGCTGAGGGCGTCCAGGAAATCGGCGAAGTCGCGATAGTCGCGGCTCTGCCAGTGGTATTGGACGCCGTAGCGGATCAGCCAGTTCCGCTCTTCACACTCGGCCGCGCCGGCCTCGTCGATGAAGGTGACGTGCGCCGAGGAAATGTCGTTCTGCAGAGCGACGGTCTCCGCCGCCGCGAGGAGATGCTGCGGTCTGCCGCCAAGCAGACGCGGCCCGGGCACGGGAGTGAACGGGACCGCGATTTGCAGCTTGGGGTAGTAAGTCCCGCCCGCGCGCTCGAACGCATCGGCCCAGGCATGATCGAACACATATTCGCCCTGGCTGTGCGACTTCAGATAAGCGGGCGCGGCCGCAACGAGGTGGTCCGAGCCGTCTTCGATGAGGATCGTGGCCGGCGTCCAGCCGGTGCCTTTGCCGACACTCCCGGAATTCTCCAACGCCGCCAGGAACGCGTGGCTGACGAACGGGTCGTCGCCCGCCAGCCTGTCCCAGGCAGCCGCGTTGAGGCCGCTCACGCCGCCCGCAAGCTTCGCGACGACTTCAGTTTCGCGGTCTGCCATCGCCTTCCCAGATAAAAGCGTCCGCGTGAACCTGCGCTTGCGCCCTCTGCTCAGGCGTCGTGATGGTCCAGCTGTAAACAGGCATCCTCTCACGAATCTGCGCGACCCACTGCTTGGCAAGGGCAGTGCGCTCGACCGCGACGAAATTGGGATCGGCGAACCAGATTGCGACCCTGCGGCGAAACGACGGCAGAGAGTCGCGGATGACCAAACCCCGCGGGACGTGAGGCATGTCCCTCTTCACGAGGCGAGGGAGGCGGGGATCGAAGCTCATCACACCAAAAGGGCCGCCGTACCCAGCAAGGATGGGCTTCAGTGCCGGCATCCATCGCCAGATGTCATCGGCGACCTTGACCTCGATGAGCAGCGGCACGCGCCCCTTAACCAGCGAGAAGAGGCTTTCGAGAGTCGGGATTGGACCTTCGCCCAGTCGGAGCTGGCTGAGCTCGGCGTGCGTCGATTTGCCGATGACGAGACGGTTCGAGCACATCCGCCATGCATCGGCATCGTGGAAGACGACCACCTTGTTGTCAGCGGTAAGCCTCACGTCGCATTCGATTCCGGCGCCCGCTTCGAGGGCGGCGGCGAAGGCGATCAGGCTGTTCTCGGGAAAACCCGAGCCATAGTGAAGCCCGCGGTGGGCGAAGCCCTGCGGCCCAGGATCGAGCGGATCAGGGCCTGACGGCGACGATCGCATCCACTTCGACGGCGACGCCGAGCGGCAGGACGGCGACACCAACCGCGCTGCGGGCGTGACGGCCGGCCTCGCCGAAAACCTCCTGCATCAGCTCGGAAGCCCCGTTGGCGACTTTCGGCTGGTCCGTGAACGACGGAGCGCTGTTCACGAAGACGCCCAGCTTCACGATCTTTTCGACCCGGTCGAGCGAGCCGAGCGCGGCCTTCATCTGCGCGAGCAACATGATTCCGCAGCGGCGAGCGGCAGCCGTGCCGCGCTCGAGGTTCACATCCTCGCCCAGGCGGCCGATGATGAGGTTCCCGTCCTCTCCGAAGCTGATCTGGCCGGAGATGTGCAGCAGTCCGTTTTGCTCCACGGCCGGGACGTAGGACGCCACCGGAGCGGCTGGCTGCGGGAGGGTGATGCCGAGTTCGGCGAGGCGCTGGTCGATGCTCATGGGCGTGGCTCAACACCTGCGAGCGCGGCGGGTCAACCCTCGCGCTCGATCGCGAAGCCGGCCCAGCTCTGGGCCACGGGCATCAGCTCGATCGAATTGATGTTGAGGTGCGGCGGCAGGTTGGCGAGCCACCAGAACAGCTCCGCATGATCATCGGCGGTCATGGGTTGCATGCCCGAATAGAGCTTGTCGGAAGCGTCCTTGTCGCCGCCGGTCCGGACGATGGTAAATTCGGTCTCGGCCATGCCCGGCTCTACAGACGTGACCCGGACACCCGTTCCGGCAAGATCGCACCGAAGGTCGAGCGAGAATTGCCGGACGAACGCCTTGGACCCTCCGTAAACCGCGCCACCCTTGTACGGATAGTTCGCGGCGACCGACGACAAATTGATGATCTGACCCCTGCGCTCCACCAGCTTGGGCAGAAGTGCCCGGGTCAGTGCGACGAGCCCCGAGATGTTCGTTTCGATTACCTGCTCGAGCCGCTCCCAGTCCGTCTCGGGCAGCGGAGTCGTCGGCGGAGCGAGCCCGGCATTGTTGAGCAGAAGGTCGATATCGCCCCAAGGCGGCGAGAGCCGGGCGAGGCTCTCGACCGCCTCGCGATCGCGCATGTCCACCTCGAGCGGGAGAAAAGCGTCGCCAAGCTCCTCGGACAGCTCCTTCAACCGTTCGGCGCGGCGGCCGGTCCCGATGACCCGCCAGCCGCCTTCCGCAAACCGCTTCGCGCTTGCCCGGCCGAAGCCCGATGTGGCTCCTGTGATGAGGATGGTCTTGGTCACGGTTTCTCCGAGAGTCGCTTAAGGATCCAGTCGGTCGCGCTGGGCCAGTCGTCAATGCGCGCGTGCGCGTGCTCGGACGCTGGAACCGCCGGAGCGACGCGAGGCTCCGCGATCATGTGCAGCCGCCAGACATTCGGGGCGTGTTTCGCCACCGACGCATGATGCATCGGCAGGTCATCCACGAAGACTGCCGAGGGGCGGCGCTTCGCCAGTTTCTTCACCGGCGTCCCCTTGCCGCCGCTGTTGCAAATGACGTCATGACGTATTCCATGGCTCGCGAGCTGGTCGACCCGCCAAGGGTGCGCCTCGCTGCCCAGGTTCGTGAGGATCACGATGTCGGCGGCTTCGCCAATCCGGCCGAGCGCCTCCACAGCCCCGGGAACGAGCGTCTGCCGGTGCATCTCGTTGCGGAAGAAGGCGTCGAGCAGGATCCAGGCTTGGTCGAGAGCGAGAAACTCCCCGGTATCGATTGACGTCATCGCGTCAGAGAAACGGCCCGTCTCGAAGGCGAAGCGCACATTGTGCTCGGCCTCGAGCCACTCCGCGAAGTGGCCCACCATGTGCAGCAGCACTTCGTCGCAGTCGGTGATGAGCAGCGGTCGCTTCACGCCTCCAGCTCCTCGCGCGCGGCAACCAGCTCCTGCGGGGAGACGCCGATCGCCTCCGCCACGTCGATCAGGTCGGGTTCATGCGCTTCGAGGAAACGTAGCACGGCGGCAAGGAGCGATGGCTCGGCGGCGCGGCGGCGCAACTCGTCTGTTTCGATACCGGACAGGTCGAGGAACCGGCGGGCGCGCCGTTCGTCGGTCAATGTGGTGGCCAGGGCGGACAGCGCCAGCGCTTCGGCGTCATTTGTCGAGCGAGAGCGCATGGCTTAAGTCGTTGCAGATCGAAGGTGGGGGTGCGTTTTCTTGGCCAAGATCCTGATTGTCGAGGACAACGCCCTCAACATCAAGCTGTTCTGCGACCTCCTCGCAGCGCACGGCCACGAACCTCAGGCGGTGACCGACAGCCGGCAGGCGCTCGATGCCGCCCGCGAGTTCATTCCCGACCTGGTCATCACCGACATCCAGCTGCCGCACGTCAGCGGGCTCGACCTGATCCGGCTGATCCGCGCCGACGAGCAACTGAAGGAAGTGCCGATCATGGCCGTGACGGCCTACGCGTCAATCGGCGACGAGGAGCGCATCCGCGGCGCGGGCGCGGAATCCTACGTCACCAAGCCGATCTCGGTGGCGCGATTCGTGCAGGAAGTGGATTCGCTGCTGGGCCGGAAGCAACCGGTGACAGCCGACACATAAGCGAAAGTCGTCATTCCCGCGCGAGCGGGAATCCAGTTCTTCTTATTCGGCTGGATCCCGGATCGAGCCCGGGATGACGATCTGAGCGATGAGCGCTCAGTGCCTTACTTGATCTTCGCTTCCTTGAACTCGACGTGCTTGCGCGCGACGGGATCGTACTTGCGGAAGGTCATCTTCTCGGTCTGGTTCCGAGGGTTCTTCTTGGTCACATAGAAGAAGCCCGTGTCGGCCGTGCTGACGAGCTTGATCTTGACGGTTGTCGGCTTGGCCATCGCGCCTTGTCCTGATTCTGTCGAAAACGAAGAGAGCGGCCCCTAAGCGGCCGCTCGATCGGTGGCGCAAATGGCCGGACGCCGGAAATTTGTCAAGGTGACAGGCTTTTGCCTTCCGGCGGTAACAGCTCGTTAACGCCGTTCGGCGAAACTGCGTTTAATGGCAAGTTCACTGGACCACGTCCGCAAGCAGCTCGGTGACCGCATCGCCGACCTCAACACGCGTGCCGCTCGGCTCTCGCCGCTCGACATCCACGCGCAGATGGACGCCATCCGCGAGCTGGCCGCGATCAACGGCCTCGCCGCCCTCGAGCGGCTTGCTCATCGCTCCGCCCAGCTGGCGCTCCTGCCCGGCCATCGCGTGGCGCTGGGCTGCTGCATGGAGCACATGACCGAGGCGCTCGAGAGCGACCGCAGCACGGACACCACGGCGATTCTCGCCGCCCTCGCGATCCGGCTTCACTAATTATCTGACGCAACCCAGTTCCGCGGCCTGTCGTTACGGCCGCGATGCGCGCTTTCTCGCAACTGCTCGACGACCTCGTCTACACGCGTTCGCGCAACACCAAGCTCAAGCTGATCGGCGACTATCTCAAGGAGACGCCTGACCCCGACCGGGGAATCGCACTCGCGGCGCTGACGGGCACTCTGGACATCCCGCATGTGAAGCCCGCTGCGATCCGCAGCCTCGTCGAGGACCGGATCGACCCGATCCTGTTCCGGATGAGCCGCGACTATGTCGGCGATTCGGCGGAGACAATTTCGCTGCTCTGGCCGACCTCGGCCGATGGCGAACCCGAAGTGGATGACGCCACGCTGAGCATCAGCGAGGCGGTCGGCAGGCTCGCGACCGCAGGCAAGCTGGACGCCACAAGAATCCTCGCGGACATGCTCGACCATCTCGACGCGTCGGGCCGGTTCGCGCTCCTGAAGCTGGCGACGGGCGCGCTCCGCATCGGGATTTCCGCCCGGCTTGCCAAGCAGGCGCTGGCGGATGCGTTCGGGATCGACGTCGACGCAGTCGAGGAGGTCTGGCACGGCCTCCGTCCGCCCTATCAGGAATTGTTCGACTGGGCCGAGGGCCGCTCGCCGCAGCCGACCACCGCCGACGTCCCGGTGTTCCGTCCCTTCATGCTCGCCCACCCGCTCGAGGACACGAAGCTGTCGCTCGGCGATTATGCGGCGGAGTGGAAATGGGACGGCATCCGGATCCAGCTCGTCAGGATCGCCGGGCAGACGCGGCTGTACAGCCGGACCGGAGACGACGTCAGCGGCAGCTTTCCCGAAATCGCCGAGGCGTTCGACGTGCCGGGAGTCCTCGATGGCGAGCTACTCGTGCGGGGTTCAGACCAGGGTACTGCCGACCTGCACGGCGGCGCCGCCGCGAGCTTCAACGCGCTCCAGCAGAGGCTCGGACGCAAGAACGTCAGCCAGAAGATGCTCGGCGCCTACCCGGCCTTCGTCCGGCTCTACGATATCTTGTTCGACGGACCCGAGGACCTTCGCGAAGTCGCCTGGTCCGAGCGCCGCAAGCGTCTGGAAGCCTTCGTTCCGCGCCTCGATCCCGAGCGGTTCGACCTCTCCCAGCTGATCGAAGCCAAGAGCTTCGACGAGTTGGAGGAGCTTCGCGGCCAGTCCCGCGACACGTCGATCGAAGGCATGATGCTCAAGCGCCGCGACAGCGCCTATGTCGCCGGCCGCCGGACCGGCCTTTGGTACAAATGGAAGCGCGATCCGCTGACCGCCGACTGCGTGCTGATGTACGCTCAACGCGGGTCGGGGAAGCGATCGTCCTACTACAGCGACTATACCTTCGGCTGCTGGACTGAGACTCAGGAGCTGCTCCCGGTGGGCAAGGCCTATTTCGGCTTCACCGACGAGGAGCTTCGCTGGATCGACCGCTGGGTCCGCAACCACACGGTCCAGCGCTTCGGCCCTGTGCGCGAGGTGGAGAAGAGCCTGGTGCTCGAGGTTGCCTTCGACTCCATCCACAAGAGCACGCGGCACAAGTCCGGACTGGCGATGCGCTTCCCTCGCATCAGCCGTATCCGGACGGATAAGCCGGCAGATGAGGCCGACAGGATCGCAACTCTCCTATCCATGGTGACTTGAAGCGCGGCCCACTCCCGTTACGGTCGCGACCGAAGGGGGAGTTGCATGCTGAAACTGTTTGCTGCCGTCCTGGCGGTTGTCACTGCTTCCACGGCCAGTGCTGAAACCTACGCGATCCAGGCCGGTCGGCTGATCGTCGACGCCGGGCAGCCGGCGAGAGGAGCATCGACGGTCATCGTCGAGAACGGCCGCATCGCACGGATCGAGAGCGGCTTCACCGCTCCGGCCGGAGCGACCGTCGTCGACGAGCGCAGCCGCACCGTCATGCCCGGCCTGATCGACGTCCACGTCCATCTGACGCACGACGCAAACCTGCCCTGGTACCAGCGGATCACTCCGAAATTCTCCGAGCCCTATGCGGCAGTCACCGGCGTGAAGAACGCCCTGGTCATGGCGCGTGCCGGCTTCACGACCGTCCGCGACCTTGGAACCCCCGGTGTTGCAGGTCTCGCCGTCCGCGACGCGATCCGTGAAGGCGCCTTCCCCGGCCCGCGCGTCCTGGTGTCGGGTCCGGCGCTGTCGGTGATCGGCGGCCATGGAGACGATGCCGTCGGCTACGCGCCGGAGATGGCGGAAGCGATCAACGAGCATGGCCAGCTCGGCGTCTGTACCGGCGCCGAGGAATGCTCGCGGGCGGTGCGCAGGATCGCTGCGCTCGGGGTGGACGTGATCAAGTTCCACGCGACCGGAGGCGTTCTCGATCCCGGCGAGCTCGGCCTGGAGCAGCATTTCTCGGACGCCGAGATGAAGGCGATCATCGACACGGCCCATTCGCTGCACCTCAAGACCGCCGCGCATGCGCACGGCGCCGGCGGGATCCTCGCCGCCGTTCGCGCCGGTGTCGATTCGGTGGAGCACGGCACCTTCATCGACGCCGCCGGAGTGCAGGAAATGAAGAAGCGCGGCACCTATTACAGCGCTACGCTGATGGCCTTTGGCGGCGTCCAGAACATGCTCGGCAAGGGCATCATGGCTCCGGCCAGCGAGGCGAAGGGCCGGATGGCCCTGGAGTCGTGGGGCAAGGGCCTCAACATGGCCTATCGCGCAGGCGTGAAGATCGCGCTCGGCACCGACGCGGGTGTATTCCCGCACTCCCAGACGAACCAGGAGCTGGCGCTGATGGTCAGCAAGGGCGGGATGACCCCTCGCGACGCCCTGGTCGCTGCAACGAAGGGCGGCGCTGACCTGCTGAACCTGTCGAGCGAAACCGGAACGCTCGATCCCGGCAAGTCAGCGGACCTTATCGCAGTCGACGGCGATCCATTGACCGATCCAACGGCCGTCCAGCGCGTCGGCTACGTCATGGTGCGAGGCAAACCGATCAGAATGGCGGATTAAAAGGCCGGCGGAACGAATCCCGCCGGCCTCTCTCGCCCCCTGAGACTGAAATCAGGCGCTGATCGGAGACAGGTTCACCGCAGCATATTTGCCGCGGCGATCGACCTCGATCTCGAACTCCAGCTTGTCGCCCTCGTTGAGCGTCGGCATGCCCGCGCGCTCGACGGCCGAGATGTGAACGAACGCGTCCGGCTGCCCGTCATCGCGCTGGATGAAGCCAAAGCCCTTCATCGCGTTGAAGAACTTGACCGTACCCGTCGCCTTCTCGCCGGTCAGCTGGCGCTGCGGAGCGCGCTCGGCACGCTCGACCGCCATCGGCTCACCGTCGATGCGAAGGTTCGTCGCCGAGATCCGGCCGCCACGATCGACGAGCGTGAACTCGAGCGGCTGGCCGTCGGCCAGGTCCGTCAGTCCCGCCTGCTCGACAGCGGAGATGTGAACGAAGACGTCCTCACCGCCGTCATCGCGAACGATGAAGCCGAAACCCTTTTGCGGATTGAAGAACTTTACGACGCCCTTGCCTTCGCCGACGACCTGGGGAGGCATTCCGCCGCCACCACCGCCGCCGCCACGGAAGCCGCGGGAAAG
>JADMIO010972852.1_pt1 | contig 19108 bp, 16 predicted proteins | sample 8958161 | NCBI WGS metagenome assembly JADMIO01 (sample SAMN16585339, study PRJNA669376) | soil metagenome | isolation source: Crop rotation soil | place: USA: Cullars Rotation, Alabama | collected 2011
TGCCACTTTGCATTGCTCGCGGGAGCTACGAGTGGCATCTCAATCCAGACCTGCCGATGGAAGTGGATAATCTGCAGATCCGGATGATCTGCTGGGCCGAACCACACGAACTCCGAAATCTTCGGAAAAAGATTATCGCCCCAAAACGAGGCTCCGTCGATCAGCCCTTCCAACCGATGCCTCGCCTCGCCGATCGCGTCGAGACGACTATCCGCTTCAACCGAGAAAGCGACCCAGATGAATCGTGTGGCTTTATGCGGGCCCAGAAACTCCGTGATCGACGGTTGCTCAAGTTTGCGCAGCTGCGTGAGAAAATTCTCGTCGACCGTCCCATTGAAGTGGGTTGGACCGAGTGTGCGAAGCTCGGCCGGAAAGTCGCGCACAAGGAAGGCGACCTGGTAAACGAGCGGGCTTCTGATCCACACACCAAGACTAGAAACTGAATCGGGCGCGTCGAAACCTATCGCGCAATTTTCGACTTCGCCATGGTCGTCAAGAAATCGGCTTAGCGACGTCTCGGATGTTATCGTCCTGGTTCGGCCGTGCGATTGTCGCCGAATCGTGACATTGGCGCCGTGTTCTTGTAACGAGGCGGAACTATAACGCGCGAGGCACTTCGATGTTTGCCACGCTTCTCCCTCATGAAATCTGCTCCCTCCGTTCTCCTTCTCACGTTTGCGTTCGCGATTGCCGGCGCCGCTGCGGCAGCCGCCGATATCGATGGCAATGCACTGCTCAATCTTCTCGTCCAGAAGGGCGTCGTCACCGGCGATGAAGCGGCGCGCCTCCGGACTGAATTGACCGCCAAGCCGGACAAGCCCGCCGAGGCCGCGAAGTCCAAGGTCGCCGCGCTGCCCGATTCCGTCAGCGGCGTGAAGATCGGCGCGGATTTTCGCGCGCGCTTCGAGCAGAACAACGCTGACGACTCGAGTTTCTTCACGCGCAACCGCTACCGATACCGCATGCGGATCGGAGCGACGACGACGTTCGTCGACAACTTCGACGTCGGCGTCCGCATCGCCTCCGGCAACCCGCTGTTCAACCCGGGCGGCACGCTCGTCGGCGGCTCGCCGATCACGGCGAACCAGGATCTCAACTCCCTCGAGTCGCGGAAATTTCTCTGGATCGACGCCGCGTACGCCAAGTGGACGCCGATCAAGAATGACGAAGCGAAGCTGTCCGCGACCGTCGGGAAGATGGATAACCCGTTCGCGCTCTCGCCGATGATCTGGGACGCGGACATCGCGCCCGAGGGCGGCGCGCTCCAGCTCGACAACAAGCTCAGCGCCCAGCATTCGCTCCGCACGACAGGCGCCTTCTTCGTGCTCGACGAGGTGAACCAGGGCGTCGGCGCGGTTCCATCGATCAAGCCGACGCACGATCCGTATGTCTACGGCGGCCAGGCCTCGCTGGAGTCGAAGTGGTCCTCCGATTTTGAAACGTCGATCGGTGTCGCGGGCTTCGACATCAGCAACCGCAGCAGCCTCAGCTCCAAGGTGCAGCCGTACTACAACTCCGGCACGTCGCGCGATGCGGCGTCGGGTGTCTTGAAGTACAAGATTCACCCGGTGATTGGCACCGCCTCAGCGACCTGGAAGATGCCGCAGTTTCCCGGCTACGCGGGCGCGTTTCCGATCAAGGCGTCGGGCGAATGGATGAGGAATTCCGGCGCGCCGACGCAGAACAAGGCGTACCGGCTTGGTCTGAACCTCGGCAAGGCCGGCAAGCGCGACGCGTGGGAGTTCAACTACCGTTATCAGCGGCTGGAAGCGGACGCGTGGTTCGATGCGCTGGTGGACGACGACAATGGCGCGTTCTACCTGACGGGCAATCCGCAGCTCGTCGGCACGGGCAAGGCCAACGGCTGGTTCGGCGGCACGAACGTGAAGGGCCACTGGTTCCAGTTCACGTATTCGCCGACGGATTACCTGAATCTCACCGCGACGTGGTATCTGAACGAGCTGATCGTCAATGCACCGAGCGGCAAATCGGACGCCGGCCACTTCTTCTTCGACGCGATGTGGAAGTTCTAGGTGGCCGGGTAGCGCAGGCGTCCCGCCTGCCGATCGCGGCACGTGCAGGCGAGACGCCTGCGCTACGGGCGCCGCGGTTTGATTCAGGGCGGGGTCGCTGACCCCGCCGTTTTTTTTCGCGATGCATTGGCGGCTGGGTTCGGACACCCCGCCCTACATCAGACCATACGGGGGACGGCGTCAGGGTTTTCGGATTTGTGACATCGCCGCCGCGGATTCGTAACACGCGCGGATTATCTTGGGGTGCTTATTCGCACTCCTCTTCCATCCATGAAAAAACTTCTTTCCTGCGCGCTGCTCGCCTGCGCCGCGGTTTCCCCGGCGTCCGCCCAGATGCTGATCAACGGCGCCGGCGCGACGTTTCCTTATCCGATCTACTCGAAGTGGTTCGACGCCTACGCGAAGGTCGATGACTCGGTGCGTTTCAACTACCAGTCGATCGGCTCGGGCGGCGGACAAAAACAAATCCTCGAGCAGACGGTCGACTTCGGCGCGTCGGACGGCCCGATGTCGGACGAGAACCTCGCCAAGGCGCCGGGCAAAATCCTGCACATCCCGACCGTGGCCGGCGCGGATGTGATCAGCTACAACCTCCCGGGCAATCCGAAGCTGAAGCTCGATGGCGCGACGCTCGCCGATATTTTCCTCGGCAAGGTCACGAAGTGGAACGACGCGCGCATCGCGGGCCAGAACAAGGGCACGAAGCTGCCCGATCAGGATATCGTCGTCGTGCATCGTTCGGATGGCAGCGGCACGACGTACATCTTCACCGACTATCTCTCCCACGTGAGCGACGAGTGGAAAAAGAACGTCGGCACCAACACGGCGGTGAAATGGCCGACCGGCTTGGGCGGCAAGGGCAACGAGGGCGTCGCCGGCCAGGTCAAGCAGGTGCCGGGTGCCATTGGTTACATCGAGCTCGCCTACGCGAAACAAAACAAGCTCCCGTACGCCGACATCAAGAATGCCGCGGGGAACTACATTGCGCCCTCGATGGCTTCCGTCACGGAAGCGCTCGCCACGGCGAAAATCCCCGAGGACTTCCGTTTCTCGATGGTGAATCCGCCCGGGGACAAGGCGTATCCGATTGCCGGCGCGACCTGGCTGCTCGTTTACCAGCAGCAGAAGGACGCGGCGAAGGGCCGGAAGCTCGTCGCGTTTCTGAAATGGGCCTACACCGAGGGCGAGAAGATGGCGACCTCGCTGGATTACGCGCCGCTGCCGGAGAGCGTCGTGCAGCGCGTGCTGAAGCGGGTGGATGAAATCAAGTATTAAGGCGGTGAACTCAGATTTGGAGGGACGAGCTCCGTCTCGTCCGATCCGAAGGCATCGAATGGATTTCGATGCCTTCAAGCGGCCCACACGAAGGTGGGCCCTCCAGGAATGAGTATTCGAAGCATGTTTCGATTGCGCCACCCATGAGCACCGCTGCGAATCCGAGCGTCGCCATCCGGCTCGCGCCCCCGTCGCGCCTGGCGGATCGCGCGTTTCACGGCGTCACGCTGGCTTCAGCGGCGGCGGTCGCGCTGTTGTTCGTACTGGTCGCGTGGCTGCTCTTTCGCGGCGCGCATCTTTCCATCGCGAGGTTCGGCTGGAAGTTTCTCGGTTCGTCCTCGTGGGATCCGGTGGCGGAACAGTTCGGCGCGTGGCCGTTCATCTACGGGACGATCGTTTCCTCGCTGATTGCGCTCGTGATAGCGGTGCCGCTCAGCATCGGCGCGGCGATTTTTCTCACGGAGCTGGCCCCGCGCTGGATGCGGCAGCCACTGGTGTCGTTGATCGAGATGCTCGCCGCGGTCCCGAGCGTGATCTGGGGCTTGTGGGGAATCTTCGTGATGGTGCCCGCGCTGCGGGATGCTGTTTTCCCCTGGCTGAAGAAATACCTCGGATTTCTCCCGCTCTTTCAGGGTCCGATCTACGGGGTGAGCATGCTCGCGGGCGGCATCATCATCGCGATCATGATTCTGCCGATCGTGACCTCGGTCTCGCGCGAGATCCTGCGTTCGGTGCCCGATCTCCAACGCGAAGCCGCCTACGGTCTCGGCGCCACGCGCTGGGAGGTCACGCGGATCGCGGTGTTGAGTTATGCGCGTCGCGGATTGCTCGGCGCGGTCGTGCTCGGCCTCGGCCGCGCGGTGGGCGAGACGATGGCCGTCACGATGGTGATCGGCAACCGCCCCGAGATCGCGAAGTCGCTGCTCGCGCCCGGTTACACGCTCGCCAGCGTGGTCGCGAACGAGTTCGCGGAGGCGACGACGGATATTTATCTCAACGCGCTCTTCGAGCTCGGCCTCGTCCTCATGGGCGTGACGATCCTCGTGAACTTCCTCGCGCTGGTCCTCGTGCGCACGGTGGAAAAACCCGGCAGCCGCCGCGCCTGAACGATGTCCTCGCACGCCCGCTACCGCCAATGGAAGAGCCACGCGATGAGCGTGGTGACGATCACGTGCGCGCTGCTCGTGATCGCGCCTCTGCTGCTCGTGCTGATTCATCTGATCCGCGAGGGCGTCGGCGCGATCAATGGCGACTTCTTCACGAAACTGCCGGCGTCGGTCGGCGAGAATGGCGGCGGCATGGCCAACGCGATCGTCGGCACGTTCGTGCTGCTCGGCCTCGCGCTCGTGATCGGCGTGCCGATTGGCGTGCTCGGCGGCATCTATCTTTCCGAGTACGGCGCGGAGCGCTGGAATTTCTGGATTCGTTTTGGCGCCGACATCCTGAACGGCGTGCCGTCGATCGTCTGGGGGATGACGGCGTACGCGCTCGTGGTCGTGCCGATGAAGGGATTCTCCGCGTGGGCCGGCGGGCTCGCGCTCGGGTTCATCATGATACCGCTCGTGCTGCGGACCACGGAGGAAGTGCTCGTGCTCGTGCCGAACTCTTATCGCGAGGCCGCGTTGGCGCTGGGCATTCCGCAGTGGAAGATGATCACGCACATCGTGCTGCGCACCGCCACCAAGGGAATCGTCACCGCCGTGTTGCTCGCGCTCGGGCGCGTGGCGGGAGAAACGGCGCCGCTGCTCTTCACGGCGCTCGGCAATCGTTTCTGGAGCCACCATCTCAGCGAACCGATCGCGGCGCTGCCCTTGCAGATCTTCACCTACGCGGTGGGCCCCTACGACGAGTGGCACCGGCAGGCTTGGGCGGGCGCGCTCGTGCTCGTGGGTCTCGTGTTTCTGCTGAGCGCGGGCGTCCGCGTCTATTTCGCCGACTGGAAAAATCGCAATCCAACCTGAACGCGCCATGCTCATGACGTTCGACCAATTTCCCGCCATCGTTCCCGCCGCCGCGTGGTCCGCGGTGCAGGCCGATGCGCCGGCAGCGCCTTCGACGGCAGCAAACGAGCCGGCATTCGACGTGCGCGACCTGAGTGTTTTCTACGGCGCGAACGAGGCGGTGAAGTCGGTCTCGCTGCAAATCGCGGCGCGAGCCGTCACGGCGATCATCGGGCCGAGCGGATGCGGCAAGTCGACGTTCCTGCGCGCGCTGAACCGCATGCACGAGCTCACGCCCGGTGCCCGGCACTCGGGCACGATTCTCTTCAAGGGCGAGGATCTCTACGCGCCGCCGATCGATGCCACGCTCGTGCGCCGGCGCGTCGGCATGGTGTTCCAGAAATCGAATCCATTTCCCACGATGTCGATCGAGGAGAACGTCCTCGTCGGCCTGCGCCTGAACGGCGTGCGCGATCGCGCGGTGCTCCAGCGCCGGCTCGAGGAGGCGTTGCGGGCCGCGGCGTTGTGGGACGAGGTGAAGGATCGCCTGAAGCGGCCGGGCACGAGTCTCTCCGGCGGCCAGCAGCAGCGGCTGTGCATCGCGCGCGCCCTCGCGCCCGAGCCCGAGGTGCTGCTGATGGACGAGCCGTGCTCCGCGCTCGATCCCATCGCGACGATGCGTATCGAGGAGCTGATCCAGGTGCTGCGCGAACGGCTGACGATTGTCGTCGTCACGCACAACATGCAGCAGGCCTCGCGCGTGTCGGAGCGCACGGCGTTCTTCTATCTGGGCAAGCTCGTCGAGTATGCCGACACGCGGAACATCTTCACGAAGCCGGCCAATCCGCAGACGGAGGCGTACGTGTCGGGCCGATTTGGATGAGGACGCCCGCTCACAGTTCATGGCGCAACCATCAGCAACTCATCGGTGGAACGCGTTGGCCCAACGCGTTCGGTTCGCCCGAAACGCGGGCGGCTTCAGCGAAGCCGCTCCACCGATGAGCGCTGGTACGTGGAGTATTCCGCCTTATGACCCATTACGCTGAAGAGCTCGCGAAGCTCAAAGAGTCGCTGCTTGCGATGGCGAGCCATGCCGAGTCGGCGGTCACGCGCGCCATGCGCGCGCTGGTCGAGCGCGACGATGCGCTGGCGCGCCAGGTGGAGGAGGATGACAACGTGCTCGATCGATTCGAAATCGAGATCGACGACATGGCGATTCACCTCCTGACGAAGGCGCCGCTCGCGACCGACCTGCGGTTGATCACCGTCGCGATGAAGATTTCCCAGAATCTCGAACGGGTCGGTGACGAAGCGGTGACGATTGCGCGTCGCGCGATCGATTTGAACACGGAGCCGCAGTTGAAACCCTACGTCGATCTTCCGCGCATGGCGACGATGTCGCTCGGGATGTTGCGCGACGCCATCTCGGCCTTCGTCAATCGCGAGCCCGATAAAGCCCGCAGCGTCGTGCCGCGCGACAAGGACGTCGACGATCTCAACCGCCAGCTCCACCGCGAGCTGTCGAGCTACATGGTCGAGCGCCCGACGACGATCACGCGCTGTCTGCGACTGATGGTCATCTCGAAGGCGATCGAGCGCATCGCCGACCACGCGACCAATGTGGCGGAGGAAGTGGTTTATCTTCACGAGGCGATCGACATCCGTCACGCCGGTCAAAAGGAATGAATGAGCGACGTTGACGCTTGAGCTGGAAATCAGGGACTCAGGATCGAGGCGCGGGTAGCGTCCTGATTTCCTGAGGTCGAGATTGTAACCTCGGCGTCACCCGACGCCGCAAATCCACCGCATTGTCACGCGGCCGCCACACGATTGTCACAATCGCGTGGCATGGTGCCGCCATGCTCTCGCTCAAGAAACTCCTCGGGAAGGACGACAAGTTCTTCGACCTGCTCGAAACCGCGGCGGAAGAGGCTAAGGTCAGCGTCGATCGCTTCGCCGCGACGCTGAAGAAAATCGCGGACGGCACCGCGGCGAGCGTGTCGCTGGACGAATTCATCCAGACGCGCCGCAAGGAAAAGCGGATCCGGCACACGATGACGGAGGAGCTGAGCAAGACGTTCGTCACGCCGCTCGAGCGGGAGGACATCGAGGCGTTGTCGTTCGCGCTTTATCGCATCCCCAAGCAGGTCGAGAAGATTGTCGAGCGGCTCTCGATTTATCCCGGCCGGATTCCGCACGCGGCATTTCAACGGCAGGCCGAGCTGATGTCGCAGGCGGCGGAGGCGGTTGTCTTCATGGTGAAGCAACTGCGCGGCGGCACGACGATCGAGAAGATCCGCGAGGCCAACGACCGGCTGCAATACGCGGAGGGCGAGGCGGACAAGGTGATGCTCTCGCTTTTGAAGGAGCTTTATCACGGGCCGGTCGAGGCGCGGGAGCTCGTGGTGTTGCAGGAGCTCTACGAGATGGTCGAGCAGGCGGTCGATCGCTGTCGCAACGCGGGCAACGTCGTCGTGCAAATCGTGCTGAAGCACTCGTGAGCGCAATTCAGATGACCGACTGCAACGTTTTTGGAGTGCGCCGGCACGACGGCGCTTTGGACGGCGCGACATGTCGCGCCGCAAGCAAAGCGGCGACGCGTCGCCGCACTCCAAAGGGCGCGCTCCGGTTAATGTCATGACCCTCTTCCTCCTCGTTCTCTTCGCCGCGCTGGTGTTCGAGTACATCAACGGCTTTCACGACACGGCCAACGCCATCGCGACGGTCGTGTCGACGAAGGTTCTCACGCCGCGACTCGCCGTCATCTGGGCGGCGTTCTGGAACCTGGTCGGCGCGCTCGCCGGCACCGCGGTCGCGAAGACGATCAGCGGCGGGCTCGTCGATTCGAGCGCGGTCACGATGGTCACGGTGCTCGGCGCGCTCATCGCCGCGATCGTGTGGGGCCTCTTCACGTGGTGGCTCGGGCTGCCGTCGAGCTCGAGTCACGCGTTGATTGGCGGGCTGTGCGGCGCCGCGCTCGCGACCGCGAACGGCCGCTGGAGCGTTTTGATCTGGGCGGCGCACGACAAGAAGGGTGCCGCGATCGGCTTGTGGCCCAAGGTGGTGCTGCCGATGTTCAGCTCGCCGCTCGCGGGGTTCATCGGCGGCGCGTTGATGATGGGCCTGCTGCTCGTCGTGCTGCGGCGCGTGACGCCGCGCGTGGTGGGAATGATCTTCGGCAAGGCGCAGTTGCTCAGCGCGGGCTTCATGGGTTTCAGCCACGGATCGAATGATGCGCAAAAGACGATGGGCATCATCACGCTGGCGCTCTTCACCGGGACCACGTCCGGTGCGTTCAAGGATCTTCCGCCGTGGGCCGACTTTCTCCGCGTGCAGGAGTTCAAGGATATCCCGTTCTGGGTTGTTCTCACGTGCGCAATCACGATGTCACTCGGCACCGCGGGCGGCGGATGGCGGATCATCCGCACGATGGGCCACAAGATGGTGAAGATGCAGCCGGTGCACGGCTTCGCGGCGGAAACGACCGCGGCGCTCATCCTGCACGGGACGGCGACCCTCGGCGTGCCCGTGTCGACGACCCACGTCATCTCGACCTCCATCATGGGCGTCGGCGCGACCAAGCGATTTAGCGCGGTGAAGTGGGGCGTGGTCGAACGCATCGTGTGGGCGTGGGTGCTGACGCTGCCGGTGACCGGGTTGTTGGGTTACGGGATCGTCACGCTTGTGCGGACGTTGGGTTAAATTCCAGCGGATGACGCGAGGAAGATTGCCGTCGGCAGGGCCACCAGCCCAACGTGGTCGCGATCCAGACCGCTGCACATGAAACCGAAAATCCTGGTCGTTGACGACGAGGCCGACGCGCTCGAGATCCTCGGCTTCAAGCTGCGCGAGGCCGGCTTCCTGCCGATTTTCGCCAAGGACGGCGCGCGCGCCCTCGCCGCCGCGCGCAGCGATCGACCGGACCTGATTGTCCTCGATCTCATGCTGCCGGAAATCGACGGGCTCGAAGTGTGCAAGCTCGTGCGCCGCGACGCCAACCTCGCGCAGATCCCGATCATCATGCTGACCGCACGCGCAGCGGAAATGGATCGCGTCTTGGGATTAGAGCTCGGGGCGGACGATTATGTGACGAAGCCGTTCAGCCCGCGCGAGCTGGTGTTGCGGATCAAGAAACTGCTCGCGCGAGCGAAGTCCGGCGATGAGCCCGCCGCGGTGATGCGACACGGGGAACTCGAACTCGATGTGCCGCGGCACCGGGTGACAATTGGGGGCAACGAGGTTGAGTTGACGGCGACCGAGTTCAAGTTGCTGGAAATCCTCGCCCGCCGCCGCGGCCGCGTGCAGACGCGCGAGCGTTTGCTGCAGGATGTGTGGGGCTACGACAACCCGATCGACAGTCGCACGGTGGACACGCACATGCGCCGCCTCCGCGAGAAAATTGGCGCCGCGGCGGATTACCTGGAGACGATTCGCGGCGTGGGGTATCGGTTCAAGGCGGAGGAGTGAGCGTGGGTGAATCATGCGTTCTTTAATCCCGACATACGCCAGGACGCCCAGCTCCGTGGCGGAGCGGCTTCCGCTCCGAAATGAGGCTGAAGCGAAGCGCTTCAGCTACGGGTCGACCGCTTCGTCAGCGAAGCGGCACAACCTGAGATGAGCGGATTGGAAATCCTCCTGCTTGTCGCGGTCCTCATCGCGCTGGCGATCGCGTGGTGGTTTCGCGCGCAACTCGCCGCTGCGCAGGCGCGTCACGCGCGCGAGCTGCAAGACCAGCGGGTCGAGCGCGACGCCGAGAGCCGGGCGGAGGCGGCGCGCACGAGCGCGCTCTTCGATCGCATGGTCGAGGGTGTGATCCTCGTCGAGGAGGCGGGAAAGATTCGCCTGGCGAATCGCGCCGCGGGCGAGCTCTTCGGTTTCGTCCCGCCCGCGGCGGCGCGCACCGTGCTCGAAGCGACGGGCGATCACGAAGTCGCGGCGCTCGTCACCCGACTCGATCGCGAGCCTGAAGTGTTGAACCACGACCTGCGGATCGAGGGGCGCGGCGAAACGCGTTACGTCCAGGTGAACGCGCTCGCGCTCGGCTCGCGGGAAGGCATGCGCACGGGCGGGATTCTGGTGTTTCACGATGTGACGCGCTTGCGCCGGCTCGAGGCCGTGCGGCAGGAATTCGTGGCCAATGTCAGTCACGAGCTGCGCACGCCGCTCTCGTTGATCAAGAGCGCGGCGGAAACGTTGATCGACGGTGGAAGAAACGATCCGGCGGTGACGGTGCGTTTTCTCGAGATCATCGACAAGCACGCCAACCGGCTCGCGCATTTGATCGACGATCTGCTGCTGCTGGCCCGGCTGGATTCGGGACGCGTCGAGTTGAATCTGGCGCCCGTTCTGCTGCGACCCGCCGCGCAGGAGGCGCTCGATGATGCCGCATTGCTTGCGAGGGCCCGCGGCGTGAGCCTCACGAACCAGGTTCCCGTGGATCTCGCGGCGCGCGCCGATTCCGAACGGCTGCGACAGGTGCTCGGCAATTTGATCGACAACGCGATCAAGTACGGGCGCAAGGACGGCGAAGTGATTGTCACCGGAACGAGGCTCGAGGACGAGCGCGTGCAATTCTCGGTGCGCGATGACGGGCCCGGCATTCCGCCTGAAGCGCTGTCCCGCGTCTTCGAACGATTCTATCGCGTCGACAAGGCACGCTCACGCGAGCAGGGCGGCACGGGCCTCGGGCTGGCCATCGTGAAAAACGTCGTGCAGGCCCACGGCGGCGAAGTGCGCGTCGAGAGCGCGCCCGGTCGCGGTGCCGAGTTTTTTATTACTCTTCCGGCGGCGGCATCGGGTGACAGGTGACAGGGGACTGGAGTCAGGAGTCAGGAGTCAGGAAAATGGTGCGCTCCCTGTCTCCTGTCTCCTGTCTCCTGTCTCCTGTCCCCTGGTGATCCCTCACCACGAATTCCCGCGATACGTCGGCTGCAGCTCGCCCGGAGGCAGGGGAAGATCGAGGCGCTCCATCACGGCGTCGAATAGGAGGCGGCGTTGTTCGGGTGACATGCCGGGCTGGAAGACAGCGAGGCGATACTCGCGATACATCCCTTCGGTTTCCTTGGCGGTGGCGACGCGCATCGCCGCCATGAGGGCGTTGTCGACGCTCACCGCCCTCGCGCCGCCGAGGGTTTGCGCGACCTCGGCGCGGATCGCGTCCTTTTCCGCAATCATCTGCACGACGCGCTGGCCGTAATCGTTGGCGACATTTCCGATGCGCGTGCGCACCTCGAGAATCTGGTTGAGCACCTCTTGGTTCGGCGTGCCGCCGTAGCCGCGGCCGACGCGCGTGGGAATCACGAGATACTTCAGTCCGTCCCCTTCGAAGCGGTAGGTCGCCTGCATCGGCAGTCCTTTCGCGGAGGCGAGAATCGCCTCCACTTGTTCCGACGTCTCGCGCTGGAGTTGCGTGTAATTCGCCATCAGCGCGGCGACACGGCTGTGCAGCAGCGGCGGCAGCGGGGATTGCTCGGCGATCTGGCTAGCGTCGCGGGTGCTGGTGAGGCCGCGCCGGATCTCCTCGGCCATGGTTTCCAACTCCGCGAGCGGACCAGCCTGTTGTTCCGCGAGGGTTTTGAGCGTGTTGTGGAAGAAGCTGAGTTTCTGTCCGTCGTGCGCGTAGACGGCGTCGTAGAGTTGTTTCTTCAGCAGCGATTTTTTCGTCTGGTACGCGGCGAGCTTCGCGGCGACGTCGTCCGGCATGTCATCCGGGAGGAGGACGCGCGCCGGTTCCGGCGGGAAAAAGATGTAGGGCTGCGCGGCCTCGGCACTCGCGGTGTTGTCCGCCGCCATCATGAGCTCGAGCGCGATCTCGCGGAGCAGGCGCCGCTGCGCGGGGAGGAGGCCGTTCTGATAGAATGCGTAGCCGCGCATCACCTGCGCGATTTCGAAGGGCGAGAAGCCGCGCCGATCGTTGTCGCCGAGCCGCCACTGCCGCTGCGCGGTCCAGGTGTTGTCCGCGTCGATCAAATCGCGGCGAAGCTGCTCGGCCGCTTTTTCAAGCTCGGCGAGCCGCGCAGCCTGGCGTTGGGCGAGCGCGGAGAGACCGTTGATGCGCGTCGCCGGATCGGCGTCGCGCAGCCGATCGAGCTCGGCGCGCAGCTCGGTCTGCAACGCGAGCTTGTTCGCGCGGTACTGCTCGAGCTGGGTTTGAAGTTTTTTCGAGAGAGACTTCGTCACGAGCCGCGTGCTGAGCGGCGGGTAAAAGATCTCGTTGAGGTAGGCGGCGAGCTCGGGCGGCGCGGCGTTGCGCTGCGGCGCGGTGGTGGCGGGCGCGATCGCGCGACCGAGCGGCGGCGGGTTTGGCGGATAGAAGATCAACACCGGCATCAAGCGGATCGACGGCATGCCCATGTCGGGATCCATGCGTCCGCTGCCGTAATCGCCTCCGCCACTTCCGCGCTGGGCGTTGAGATTCAACGCGAGCGTGGACGCCACCAGCGCTAGCTTCGTCAGGCGGATGAGCGTTCGACTGGAACAACGCAGGGGCATCGGACCCGCGGACTGTAGTATTCCCCGGACAACTTTCAAATGCAGCCGCAGCTTGAGGAGCCGAAATCGTGAGATTTTGGCCGACTTTCAGAGAAGACCGCGAAGAACGCCAAGCTCCGGGTTCGCTGCCTTGGCGTCCTTCGCGGCGTTTTGTTCAAAAGGATTGAGCGCGCGCGAAGGCGGCGCCCTCAATGCCGCACTGCGTGGAGGAGCGTCACGAGCCCGTAGCCGAGGAAGCCAGTCACCGGAAGCGTGAGGACCCACGCCCACACGATGCGCCCCACCAGTCCCCATTTCACGGCGCTCAGGCGCTTGGTGGCGCCGACACCCATGATCGAGCTGGAAATCACATGCGTGGTCGACACCGGGATGCCCAGCGTGGTTGCCCCATGAATGACGAGGGCGGCGGTCGTTTCCGCCGCGAAGCCGTGAATGGGCTGCAGCTTCACCATCTTGTGTCCCATCGTGCGAATGATCCGCCAGCCGCCGGAAGACGTGCCCGCGGCCATGGTGAATGCACAAAGAAAGATCACCCACTTGGGCACGACGAAGGCCGGCGTGTGCAGAAAACTCGCCCAGGCCGGCAGGTCGTTGAAGACGCCCGCGTTCGTGCCGGTGAACAAGGCCAGCGTGACGATGCCCATGGTTTTTTGCGCATCGTTCGAGCCGTGGCTGAAACCCATGAACGCCGCGCTGACCACCTGGGCCTTGCCGAAGATCTGCCGGATGTGCCGCGGAGTCATGCGCTGGAAGAGGACGATGAGGAACGTCATCAGAATCGCCCCGCCGATGAATCCCAACAGCGGTGAAATGATCATCGGCAGCACGGTCTTAGGCCAGAGCCCCACGTGAGCGCCGTTCGCTTCGATCACCGACCACTTCAGAACCGACCAGTTGTCGTGCGCGGTGGCGAGAGTGGCGCCGCAGAGCCCGCCGACGAGGGCATGGCTCGAACTCGAAGGGAGCCCGAGCCACCACGTGAAGAGTCCCCACGCGATGGCCGCGCAGAGAGCGCACAACACGGTCACCATGGTGACGGCTCCCGTGTCGACCAGGCCCTTGCCCACGGTGGTCGCGACCGCCGTGCCGGCGAATGCGCCCGTCAAGTCGCAGATCGCCGCCATCGTGATCGCCATGCGCGGAGTGAGGACCTTGGTCGAGACGACCGTCGCGATCGCGTTGGCCGCGTCGTGGAATCCGTTGATGTATTCGAAAATGAGCGCGGCGAGCAGGACGAGCAGGAAGAGCGTCATGAGGTAGGATGGCGCTGGCGACGGATCGCGGAAAAAGCGAGGCGTGGACCCTTACGAATGCTTCAGGACGATCTGGACGACGATGTTGCCGGCGTTGCGGCAGCGATCGACAGCCTGCTCCACCATTTCGAAAAGCTCCTGCAGAATCACGAGCTGCTTCGCCTCGTACGGGCCGTGATAGAGATCCTTCAAGAGCGTGAGCATGACCTTGTCGGCCTCGCCCTCGGCGAACTGCAGGCGATCATTCGCCTCGCGGATCTTCTCGATCGTGGTGCCCCCGCGAAGTTGTTTCACCATGAACACGACGGCCTGCGCCGCCTGCAGCATCAAATCGGCCTGCCGCTGGAACGCGGTCTGGGGCACGCGTCCGGGATAGATCGAGATGCGCTCCACGATTTTTTCCACCTGCTTGGGGATGCGGTACAACGCGAACGACAGCGCCTCGATGTCCTCGCGCTCGAGGGGCGTGACGAAAGTCTTGCTCAACTCCTCCGTCATGGTGTGCCGGATGCGCTTCTCTTTCCGGCGCGTCTGGATGAATTCATCGAGCGGCGCGCCCGTCGCCCCTTCCGCGCCGACCTTTTGCAGGTAGGTGATGAACAGATCGACACTCGCCTTGGCTTCCTCGGCGCCGGCCTCGAGCAGGTCGAAGAACTTGTCGTCTTTGCCCAGGAGCTTTTTGAGCGAAAGCATGGTGAGGTTGGAGTGTCCGGCGATCGTGGCGATGGCGAAACAATTTTTCGCCGGTCACGTTTTCCCGCGCAGCCAGATCCAGAGGTAGCCGATCCGCTCGCGCACGGCGAGCGAGCTCCGGCCCAGCGAGTCGATATCCCAGAGGAGATCGTCGAACATGAATTCGTCGTCGACGTGCGACCTGTAGTCGCACGGACACGGGACCGGCGTGAGGCCCGTGCTGCGAAAAAGCGCCATCGAGCGCGGCATGTGCCATGCGGAGGTGACCAGCGCGATGGGCGCGCCCTGCACGATGCGCTGCACGGCGCGCGATTCGTCCTCGGTGTCGCGGGCCTGATCGATGCACTCCACGCGATCGAGCGGGATGCCGAGCCCGGCCGCCGCGCGCGCGAGCACGACGGCATGAGTCGCGCGCGACTTCGGGCCCGGCCCGCTCACGAGCAGCTTCGCGTCAGGCAGCACGCGCAGGATGCGAACGGCCTCGGTCACGCGGGCGAGCCCGGAGCTGGAGAGCAGATTGCTCGCGGATACGCCGGGCGCGTAGCCGTTGCCGGCTCCGAGGACGACGACGTAACGACAGGCCGCGAGCTGGGCGGGGATTGGCGTTTGCGCGGTGATTTCCGGAATGGCCGGATAGCGCTGCTGCAGCGGATCAATCAGCCATTTGCTGACGAATTTGTTGCTCAGGAGCATCAGGAGCACCAGGCCGCTCAACAGCAGCGCGCGTCCCAGTCGCCTCCGTCGCGGCCAGCGCATCAACATCAGGCCGATCAGCATCGCCGTGAGACAAAACGGCAGCGGCATCAGCCAGAACGAAATGAATTTCTTCAGCCCGAAAAGCATCGCGCGAGAAAAGGGCGGCGCATCGCCCGGCGCGAGCTTTCGGTGGGGAATCCCAAACAGGAGCACGGAAGGCCACGAAATTGACGAAGGCAGAGCCACTCGCTTCGCGCCCTTCGTGGGCTTCTGTGAGAAAGTTTGGACAACGCGCTCGCTTGACGCCACCTGCGCTCCAAGAATCATCATGCAACAGCCAAGATTATCCATTCTCGCGGCTCGCGATTGCGTCTAGCATCGCGTGCGTTGGTCATCAGCTCCGCGCAAAACCATCCATCCCCTTTACCCATGAAGAAAACCCTCCTGTTGTGCACGCTGCTCGTGGCCGGCGCGATCGTCGCGCACGCGGCCGAAGCCTACAAGATCGCCGTCATCCCGAAGGGCACGACGCACGAATTCTGGAAGTCGATCAACGCGGGCGCGATCAAGGCGCAGCGTGAGCTGGAGGGGCAGGGGATCAAGGTGCAGATTATCTGGAAGGGCCCGCTGAAGGAGGACGACCGCGAGCAGCAGATCCAGGTCGTGGAGAATTTCATCTCGCAGCGCGTGAGCGGCATCGTGCTCGCGCCGCTCGATCGCAAGGGCCTGGTCGCGCCGGTCGAGATGGCGGTGCGCGGCAAGATCCCGGTCGTGATCATCGATTCGGGTCTCGAGTCCAAGGCGCCGGCCAGCTCGGTCTCGACCGACAATCGCGAGGGCGGCCGCATCGCCGCGCGCGAGCTGGGCAAGATGCTCGGGGGAAAAGGCAACGTGATCATGCTGCGCTACGCCGTGGGCTCGGCCAGCACGGAGCAGCGCGAGGAGGGATTCCTCGAGGTGATGAAAAAGGATTTTCCCAACATCAAGCTGCTCTCGACCGATCAGCACGCGGGCGCGACGCGCGACAGCGCGAAGCGCGCGGCGGAGAACCTCCTCAACCGCTTCGGCCGGCAGGTGAACGGCATCTTCGCGTGCAACGAATCGTCGGCCGCCGGAATGCTCCTCGCGTTGCGCGACGCGGGGCTGGCGGGTGGCAAGGTGAAGTTCGTCGCGTTCGATTCCGGCGAGACGCTCAACCAGGGACTGAAGGCCGGCGACATCCAGGGCATGGTCGTCCAGAATCCGATGAACATGGGCTACCTCGGGGTGAAGACGATGGTCGCCGTTTTGCAGGGCAAGAAAGTCGAGCCGATGATCGACACGGGAGTCGGTTTCGTGACGAAGGAGAATTTCAACTTCCCTGAGATGGCCGACATCGTGAACCCGCCGCTGGACAAGTATCTGAAGTGAGGGCGGCCGAGGTCTCGTGACTCCCGCCCTTCGCCTCACTGCCATCCGCAAATCCTTCGGCGCGACGCGGGCGCTGCGCGGGGTATCGCTCGATATCGCGCCAGGAGAGGTGCACGCGCTCATCGGTGAAAATGGCGCGGGCAAGAGCACGTTGATGAAGATCCTCAGCGGCGCGCATGCGCCGGACGAGGGAACGATGGAGCTCGGCGGCGAGCGGTATGCTCCGGCGAATCCCCACGACGCGCGGCTCAAGGGCGTCGCGATGATCTATCAGGAGCTCAATCTCGCGCTCCATCTCAGCGCGCAGGAAAACATTCTCCTCGGCGCCGAGTCCGCGCGCGCCGGCTGGATCGAGCGCCAGGCCTCTCGCGAGCGTGCGCGATCCGCGCTGGCGCAACTGGGACACGAGTCGCTCGCGTTGGAACGGCCCGCGGGGACATTTTCGATTGCGACGCAGCAGGTGATCGAGATCGCGCGCGCGCTGCTCACGAATCCCAAGGTGCTGATCATGGACGAGCCGACCAGCAGCCTCACGCAGGCCGACACGGAGCGGCTCTTCGCAACGATTGCGCGGCTGCGCGGGCAGGGCGTGAGCATCATCTACATCAGCCACTTTCTCGAAGAGTGCCGGCGCATCGCCGATCGGTACACCGTGCTGAAGGACGGCGAGACGGTGGGTAGCGGCGAAATGCGCGGAGCGGGCCTCGACCATATCGTGACGTTGATGACCGGTCGCGAGGTGAAGGACCTGTATCCGAAGACGACCCACGCCCCCGGCGCCGTGGTGCTCGAAACCAAATCCGTCGCCAGCGCGCCGCGTTTGAAACGCGCGTCGTTTCAGGTGCGCGCGGGGGAAATCTTTGGCCTCGCCGGCCTGATTGGCGCAGGCCGCACCGATCTGTTGCGAACCATCTTCGGCCTCGATCCACTGGACGCGGGCGAAGTTCTCGTGTTTGGCGCGGCCGCGCGCGGCGCGAATCCGTCCCGCCGGTGGCGCGAAGGCGTCGGGTTTTTGAGCGAGAATCGCAAGGAGGAAGGCCTGATGCTCACGCAATCGATCGCGGACAACATCACGCTCACGAAGCAATCCGCCTTCGGTCGCTTCGGCTGGATCAATGGCCGGCGCCAACGCGCGACCGCGCAGCGCTGGGTCGGCGAGCTCGCCGTGAAGTGTCGGGACGCCGCGCAGCCGATCAGCCAGCTCTCCGGTGGCAACCAGCAGAAGGTCGCGCTCGCGCGGCTGCTCGAGCATCCGGCGAAAATCTTCCTGCTCGATGAACCCACGCGTGGCATCGACGTCGGCAGCAAGGCGCAGATCTACGGAATCATCGGCGACCTCGCGGCGGCGGGCAAAGCGGTCGTCGTGATCAGCAGCTACCTGCCCGAGCTGCTCGGCCTGTGCGACACGATCGGCGTGATGTGCCGCGGCGAGCTCGCGGCGGTGCGCCCGCGCGCCGACTGGAACGAAGCGGAAATCATGCGCGTGGCGACGGGGGCGGTTGAATCATGACTCCCCCAAACATGCGTCATAGAGAGCACAGTGATCCAAACCGAGATCACAGAGACTTGTTTCTTCTCCGTGCTCTCCGTGCTCCCTCCGTGATCTCTGTGTCGAAGGCTCGGGTGGCATGAAAGACAAAGCGAAATTCCTCCTCGCGAAGGCCGGCCCATTTCTCGGGCTGCTGGTGGTGGTCGCGCTGTTTTCCCTGAAGAGCGAGACGCGCGAATTCTTTCTCACGTATCACAACTTCAAGACGATCTTCACCCAGACCGTGATCGTGGCCGTCGGCGCGCTGGGGATGACGATGATCATCGTCAGTGGCGGCATCGATCTCTCCGTCGGTTCGACCATCGCCTTCACGAGCGTGATCGGCGCGCTGCTGATTCAAAAAGGGTGGGGCGCCTTCGGCACGCTGGTCGCAGTGATCGCCGCGGGCGGCGTGGTGGGGCTGCTCAACGGCGCGGCGATTGCCGGCATGCGCATGACGCCGTTCATCATCACGCTGGGGGCGCTGGGCGTGTGGCGCGGCGCCGCGAAGTGGCTCGCGGACAACCAGACCGTCAATTACGACGCATCGTCCATCAACACCTGGATGACGACGGCCGATCCGTTCAGCTACGCGCTGCCGGCCGGCGTTTGGGTCGCACTCGGCCTGGCGGCGGCGACCGCGGTGTTGTTGCGCAACACGGTGTTTGGTCGCCACGTGTTCGCGCTGGGTTCGAACGAAGCGACCGCACGCCTCTGCGGCATCGGCACCACGCGATTGAAAATGGTGATCTACACGCTCGCCGGCTGCTTCTTCGGGCTGGCGGGTTT
>JADMIO011367211.1_pt1 | contig 19108 bp, 17 predicted proteins | sample 8958161 | NCBI WGS metagenome assembly JADMIO01 (sample SAMN16585339, study PRJNA669376) | soil metagenome | isolation source: Crop rotation soil | place: USA: Cullars Rotation, Alabama | collected 2011
GCCGCGACTTCAAGTCACGTGAATTCCAAGCTTCGGATCCCACTGTGCTGGAAAGCCCGATCGAAGTCCTGAACCTGCCCCACGGCCTGCGGGTGCTGGATGTCGGGCTGAACGGCGTGCTGATCACGGAACAGACAACCAGCCGAACGTTTGTCGTCCATTGCGATCCCTGGGCCGAACCCGGAGCGGTCACCTTCTACGGCGATGCCCGCGTGGAAGCCAAAAACGAACGGCATGCCTCCCCACCCGTGCGGCTGCAAGTGAAGCCCTCCGCCGCCCTCGCGGGAAAGTAGCCCAGAGGAGCAGGCACACGCACGTGTGCCGTCGCCGTACGTAGAGCGGACAATTCTGTCCGCATTGTGCGTGGTTGCCGGCCGGCGTACGCTCGTGTTCAGATCAATGACCCGCCGGCTGCCCTGCAGCCGCCGCTTCCCGCCGAATCGGCAATGTCCACTGCTTGATCGCCGCGAGGCCCGCCCGCTCCCAGTATTCCCGGGGTGCCCAGGCCATGCGGATCAGCGTGCATTGCCGGCGGATTTCTTTGGGTGAGGGCCGATAGGGGTTGTCGCTGCTGGTCATGATGGTTCCCTTCTGCAATGTGGAGTTCCGGGGTATTCGATCCGTCAAATTTCCCTCGAAGGGAAACGTCAGAAGGGGGAAAGCAAACGCTGCGCCGATCGCCGGCGCCGGCAGCTTGCTGACGATTTTGTAAAATTCCGGAAAAAATGTGGCAGAAGGAGTAGCCAACGCGCATGTGATTTGCTTAGATAACTCCATCTGACAGAGTGGGTCCACTCTTTTCGTAATCACGAGTTCGCTTTCGTCCACTTCTCCAGGCGCACGGCGTTGCGCTGGAAAGCGATTTGGTTATGGTCAGCGCGACGGGTATTTTTGAAGTCCTGCAATCGGGGCAGTTGACTGTCGTAGGCTTCGGCGACGAGGGCATGCCGAATCATTTTTACTACGATGAGTGTCAGGATGATCTAGTAAAGCTGATCTCCGAACACGGCTGCAAGGTTCTGGCATTTGATCTGAGCGGTGTGCATTTCCTGGCCAGCGGGATCCTGGGATTGTTCTCCTGGGTCCGTTCGCAGGGGGTGGAAGTGCACCTCTACAATCCCAGCTCCGTCCTCCGCAGCACGCTCACCCACGTGGGCTTGTCGCACCTGGTGTTCGACTCGGCCTCCGACCGCATGGGTACGGCGTCGTCGTAGCAGTGAACGCCGGCTGAACCCGTTTTCGAGTGCGAGCGCCCCTTCCGGCGTCATCGTCGGCACAGCCCCACCTCTGTCGATTTTTGTCAACTTCCCTGTGGCGGGCGAGTTGACAACTTCCTACGTTGACCTAGGTTTGCTCAGCCGGCTGATGTTGTACAGCAACGTCAGCCTTGAGAACTGACGTCCGTGCTGCTGACACCGCATCACGCATGTATCGCGCATTGAACTGGCACGCTTACCGCTCACACACACATCGCATCCATTCGGGCAAGGAGTCATGGAAATGAAGAAGAATCGACGCTCTGGGTTTACGCTGATCGAAGTCATGATTGTCGTCGTGATTCTGGGAATTCTGGCGGGCACTGTCCTGCCGCAGTTCACATCATCCAGCTCCGACGCCAAGCAGGCCGCCCTCACGCAGAATCTCGAACAGTTCCGCAGCCAGATCAATCTGTACAAGTTCCAGCACGGGGGGAAGACTCCCGCCCTGGGATCCACGCAGACGATTGATTTCAAGAATGCCCTGTTGCTCTCGTCTGACGTGAAAGGCACGACCGGCGCGGCTGGTACACTGCCGTTCGGCCCGTACTTCACCAATCGTCTCCCGGTGAACCCCTACAACGGCGGCCGCGGTATCGCGATCGTCAACGCCCCGATCGCCTCGGCGACGCCGAACGAAGCCGCGATGGACGGGACGGAAAAAGTGGGTTGGATTTACAGCCCCTCGGAAGGCCAGATCCGCGGCAACAACCAGGACAACGCCGCCGACGGCACTCCGCTGTTCAACCTGTAATGTGTGATGAGATCGCGGCGGGACCGGCGGACAGCCGGTCTGCCTGAACCATCAGTGATGCCAGTATTCGGCCAGGCCCGCACGACGCGGGTCTGGCTGTTCCTCTATCCGGCATCGTGCTTCGTGGAGACGTGACGAAATGCTGAGTGTTCGCGTGCTGCGGCGCGGCTTCACCCTGCCCGAGGTGATGATTATCGTCCTCGTGCTGGGAATCCTCGCGGCGCTCGTGCTCCCGAGTTTCAACACCGCCTTCACCGACTCCAAGGAAGCGGCACTGATTCAGCATCTGCAGACGCTCCGCGCGCAGATTCAGCAGTATCAGAGCGACCATGGCGGACTGCTCCCCGGCCAGGGCTCGACCAGCACATCGGCGTTCAAGAACGCCCTGCTGCTGTCGACGGACGCCGCCGGGACCACCGGCGCCGTCGGCACGCTGCCGTTCGGCCCCTACTTTTCCGGCCAGCTCCCGGCGAACCCCTTTACCAGCGGCACCGGCGTGATGATCGTCTCGGCGATTGATTCCGCCACACCCAACGAAGCGGCCCTGGACGGGACGCTGAAAGTGGGCTGGATTTACAGTCCGTCGGAAGGTCGGATCAAAGGGAACAACCAGGGAACGGCGCTCGACGGTTCGGCGCTCAGCAGCTTCTGAGTAGCGTAGTCGATCGTCATTTCAGCTTTTCAAGCTCCGTGCGCAGCATCCGCGCTTCGGGAGTGCCGGTGTTGATGTCGAGGCCTGCGGTGAACAGTGCCCGGGCCTCCTGGGGCCGGCGCTGGCGGACGCGGTCCTTGCCAAGTCCGAGCAGGATGCGTTGGCGGCCGTGATCGGACATGCCCGCGAATTCAGGCATCTTCCGCAGCCCCTCCATCGCCGACACGTCACCGAACCCGCTCAGAAGTCCGAGCACCCCGATGTTCGTGGGATCGATCTTCCGGGCTTTCGCCATGAGCTCAATTCCCTCCCGCTCGCGTCCCGTCAGACGGTCGAGGGAACCGATAAACGCCAGTGTCTCGGCGTCATCTGCCTTGAGTTCCAGAGCGCGCGTGAGCGCCGCGCGGGCTTTGGGCGCGGCTCCCTTTTCGCCGCCTCCGAAGAAGCGGTAGAAGTAGGTCTTGCCCAGCTTGCGCACGGTGGGAAAGTCGTCGGGACGTGAGGCGGCTGCCTGCTCAGCGGCGGCGACCTCATCCGCACTCGGCGTGCGTCCCGTGGCAAGATCCGGCTTGTAGCGCTGGGGAGCAGATGCCGGTTGCACTGCACCAGGAGACGAGCGGGTCTCGGTTTGCGCCATCGCCGGTGCGATCAGCAAGGCGATCCCGAAAACTGCCGCGACGACGGGCCAAACTGCGTTCCGATGAGTCACGATCGTACCTCGTTGTTGTCGCGGGGCGTTCCCGACCGACTCCCCGACTCACGAAATGAAGCTGGCATTTGAAAGCAAAGCATGGAATTGTCTGCCGACATCCATCACCATTTGGGTCGGTAGCTCGATGGAATAGGTTGCCTCAGCACCGCCCACCCCCCAGTGAATGAGCTCATCAGGTGTGAATGGATCGCTTCTTGTGGAGAGCGCCTCGATCGCCCTCAAGAAAACACTTGCCAGGACTCGTCGTTGGTCATCGGAAGTAACGAATTCGTCCAACCCAGGTGAGGGGCCGAACCCAAAACCTGAAGTGGCTTGCAGGTGCCATTCCTCTCGTAATTTATCCAGCCAAGGGGCAACACCGACATCAATCTGCTTCACAACCTCCAGCAACCACACTTCGATTGGCAAGTCGTTCGCAACAAATTCAGCATTTCTGTAGTGGATCGTTGTCGAACTCATTCTGGTCTGGTCACTGGCTGGCGATGAATTCGGCCCACGCGGCGTCGAGCGATTTGCCTGTTGCCTCACGGAAGAGCTCTTCGCTGTAGGCCTGGGCGCGGAGTGCGGCGTCGAGACGGCGGACGATCCGCTTGTCGTGCCGTGCCACGATCCAGGCCAGAAACGCGCCGGTTGTGCCGTAGCCGTCCCGGTAGCTGGCGCGCGTGCCGTCGACCCTTCGCCGCGGCAGTTCCGGCTCGTATTTCCAGTAGCGGATGTAGTCGGCGATTCCCTCCACCAGCCACCCCGGCTGCTTCGGCCCCGGCGGATAATTCTGGATTACATGCGTCAGCTCGTGAATCACCATGCCGAAGTCGTCCGGATGGTCGGCGATCCAGCGCAGGCTGAGCTGGATCGTGGCCCCCGACGTCGCACCCGGCGCCTTCAGGTCTTTCTTCAGGACGAGCCGCACCGTTTCGGGAGGCGTCCAGTCGTCGGTCGCCAGGAAACGGCAGATGAGCGGGAACCATTCCTCGCACAGCGCACGGGCCTGGTTACCCCACGCCTTCGCGCTCGTGTCTTCCCCGGCCTCTGAGTCATCAAGCAGGATGGTCGGCGGACGGATGTTCTCCGCTTTCGCCAGCGGATACCGGCGTCGGGCGAGAGTTTCGTCCTCTGCGAGAAGCGTCCCAGCGCAGGTTATGAGGACGAAAATCGCACAGGTCAGGATGCGGTGAGACGGGAAGCGTGCGAACATGCTGAGTAAGAGATTGCGGGAGGAAAATGTCTGAGGTACGTTCAAGAGTTTGGCGGGCTTTAAGACTGGGGTCACGTGGTTCACAGTTCAATTTCGTAAGACGAAATTGAACTCTGAACCACGCGACCCGGGTTCAGATCAGTTCCTTGATCACCCCGTCCGCTTCTCCTCCCTGGAAGTTGTCGGGGAGGGGGACCTGCATACGGTCGAACATCGTCGCCCACAGGTTCCCGAGACGCACGTCTTCCTTGTCGATGTGCCCCTGATGCTTCACCCCCAGCCGCGCGCCCCCGGCAAGCATCGTGGGGAGGTGATGATTGTGGTGGGCGTTGATCGCGCCGCCGCTGCTGCCGTAGGCCACCAGCGTGTGATCGAGCAGCGTCCCCTCCCCTTCCTTGATCGCTTTCAGCCGGTCAAGGAAGTAGGCCCAGTCTTCCATGTACCAGATGTCGGCCTGCGTGAACCACTTGAGCTTGTCTGGATCTTCGCCGTGATGCGTCATCTCGTGGTAGTTGTATGGATTCCCCCGGTCGCGCCACGCGCCGGTGCCGTCCTGGCCGTCCATGCGGGCCAGATACGAAATCACGCGGGTCGAATCAGTCTGCAGCGCCAGCGCAATCACGTCGAACATCAGCCGCTGGTAACGGCGGTAGTCGAGCCCCGACTTGTCCGGATCGAGCCCCTGCTCTTTGCCGAATGTCAGCGCCTCGACGGTGGGCTTCGGCTTGCGGAGCCACTCCTTCTCGTCCTGCATCCGCCGTTCCAGGTCGCGGATGCCGGTGAGGTATTCGTCGAGCTTCCGCCGGTCGTCGGCCCCCAATGCGCCGTTCAGCCGTTTCGCCTCGTCACGCAGCGAATCGAGCAGGCTTGAGCGGCGGACGAACTCCGCCTCGCGCTGGTTGAGCGTCTCGGGGGTATCGGGACGGAACAACTGGTCGAACAGCACATGTGGCCGGTTCTCCGACGGGATCGGGGTGCCCGCGGCGGTCCACGACAGCGTCTGGTCCTGGTTGCCGCCGAAACCTGTGCCGCGCTTGATTCCCAGCGTCAGCGATGGAAACCGCGTCTGCCGTCCCACTGCCGCCGCCAGCTCCTGGTCGCACGAGATGCGGAGCTTCGCCCCCGCGCTGCGGGTGTTCGTGCCAGTCAGAAACGTACGGTCACCCACGTGGCCGCCGGAGTAGGTGAGCTTCAGGCCCGAAATCACGGTGAAGTCGCGTTTCAGGGGTTCGAGCGGCTTGAGGATCGGCGTGGGCGTGTAGTCGACGCCCGTGTCGGCGGGCGTGAAATCCCGACCGTTGATTCCCAGTCCGAAGAAGCAGAACACCGCCCGCCGGGGAATTTCTGCGGCAGCGATCGAACCGGCCTGGTCCACTGCGCCGGCTCGGACGCTCATCGCCTCCAGCCAGGGGAGCGCCAACGTGACGCCGGCTGCACCTTTGAGGAACGTCCGCCGGGGCAAGGAAGAACGCTGGCGTTTTGTCACGTGCGGCTCCTCATTTTGACGCTTCACTTGGTATTGAAGGGGGCGCTGGCCACGATGGCGTGAATCAGCGGTTGAATCCGGTACTCATGCTTACGGCAGGTATCCGTCAGCACGTCGACCAGTTCGCGGTCGGTGTAGCCGACGGGGCGCCCCAGCGCATACGTCAGCAGTTTCACGCTGAACGCCCGTACGAACTTGTCTTTCTGCGCGACGAGCCCCGCCTTATAGTCTTCGAGAGTCGTGAACGTCCGCCCGTCGGGGAATTTCCCGCTCACGTCGAGCAGCGGGCCATTGGAACCGCGGAAGCCTTCGCCGTTGAACCGCTCGCGCCAGTGTCCAATCGCGTCGTAGTTCTCGAGCGCCAGTCCGAACGGGTCGAGCTTGGCGTGGCACGACGCGCACACTTCGTCCCGACGATGCAGCTCAATCCGCTCGCGGAGCGTAAGGTTCTTCCCCGATGTATTCGGCTGGATCTCCCCGGCGTTCGGCGGCGGGTTGTTCGGAGGATCGTTGAACAACTGACGCAGCACCCACGTGCCGCGGCGCATCGGCAGCGTCCGCGTGCCGTCGGCCAGGAACGTCATCAGCCCCGCCATCCCCAACACGCCGCCCCGATGGTCTTCCGGCCGGATCGTCACGCGCCGGAACTCCGCCCCCTTCACCCCTTCCAGGCCGTAGTGGCGGGCGAGCCGTTCGTTGACGACCACGAAGTCGCTGTCGAGGAACGACGTGATCGGCAGATCGTGCTTCAGCACCTGGGCGAAGAACGCGTAGGGTTCTTCGACGGACGCCGACTCCAGCGGTTTGTCGTAATCACTGTATTCCGCCGCCGGCTTGATCGAGCCGTAGTCCCGCACCGACAGCCACTGGCCGCCGAAGTTCCGCACGAGCTGATCCGCTTTCGGATCGGCGAGCATCCGCCGCACCTGCGCTGCCGTCTCGGCCGGGTCATGCAGCTTGCCCGTCGCCGCCAGCGACAGCAGTTCGTCGTCCGGCATCGTGCTCCACAGGAAGTACGACAGACGCACCGCGCGCTCGTAGTTGGTCAACGGGCGCGACGCGTGCTCCCCCGCCGGCTCCTGCAGGAACAGGAACCCCGGCGAACAGAGCACGCGCTGCAGGCCTGTCCGCAGCGCGTCGTGAAACCCGAGCCCGCTCGTCGTCTGCGACTCTTTCACGACAGCCACGACGGCGTCAATCTCCTCCGTGCTGGCCGGACGCCGAAACGCGCGGGGCAGGAACCGGGCGAAAATCTCGCGGACGTACGCGTCATCCCGGCGTTCGTCACCATCGAACAAGAGCGCCGTGTGGCTCTCCGGAGGCCATACCTTCTGCACCGGACCTTCAATCTCGATCGATTCGAGCTGCAGCCGCGGCAACTTCTCCACGTCCATCTCGGGATTGTAGATGTTCGCCACCCCGGTCCAGGCGTTGAGCTCCTGTTCCAGGCCGTCCCGTTCCCGCTTCAGCTCATCCATCTTCGCCTGCGGGACGCGCTTCGTGGCGGCCTCTTCCATCCGCCCGCGGAGATTCGTCCATTTCGAGAACAGCTTGACGTATTCCGGTTCGCGGATCACCGACTTCTCGGTGTGGTTCCAGAGCAGGTTGAACACCTGCGGCCCTTTCACCTCGCCGTTCACCGGTCCACGCAGAAATAGCAACACCTCGGTCGTGCCGGAGGGATCGACCGGCACTTCCTGCACAACCTGGATCGGTGAGTCGATGCCGTACCGCAGGACGAACCGGTTCGGCTCCGTCCGGCTGCGGTTGTCCACCTTCGCCTTGATGCGGAAACGGTAGTACCCATCCTGCGTCACCGTCTGGACGACGCTGAAGTGCGTGACCACCCCCCAGCCGTCGTACTCGCGGCGATACGTCGGATACCCCTGGATAAATTCGATGTAATCCGGATGGATGAACAGGTCCTGCGCTCCGCGCGGAATCGTGTGGGTGAATCCGGGAAACACTTCGACCTTTTCGGGCGGCGGGCGCAACCGGAGCAGCTCGAACTTGTTGAGCATGCGGTTCACCTTCGGCGGCTCAGTGACGATCGTCCGCGCTGCAATCTTCTCTGCCACCGCCAGGCTGCGGTCGATCTGCGTCTGGTCGAAGAACAGGGCCACCCCCAGCCGGTCGAATCCCTCCGCCTGCCCGTCCGCGGGAAGGTCTTCCACAAGGGGCCGCACAATCAGCTCATCGAGCTTGAGCAGGTCGCGCACGGTGTTGGCGTACTCGTCACGATTCAGCCGCCGCATCGGAATCCGCCCTCCGGCGTTCTTCGCGGCCAGATCCACTTCGCGCAGCCGCTCGTTGACCCAGTCCGTCAGCGCCGTTGACTCTCCTGCTTCGGGACGCGGGCGCCCTTCCGGCGGCATTTCCCCGGCGTTGATCCGGTCGAGGACTTCCTTCCACTGCTCGGCGATGCTCGGGCGGCTGAAATCGGTGCCCAGCAGATCGATGCGGTACCCCGCTTTCGCCTGCTTTTCACCGTGACACGCCAGGCAATGCCGGGCGAAGAACGGCTGCACCACGTCGGCATACCGGCGGTCAGTCTCCGCCGGCTTGACGTCCGGCGGTGCGCCGTACAGTTCAAACTCCATCCCGAGGAGGGCGCTGGCAAAAGCCAGGATCATGCTTCGGGCGGTGCTCTGGTTCATGGAATGCCGCCGTGTGCCGTGCCCCGAAATCCACTCGCGCGTCCGTACAACCGGACTCCAACCTCATTTTCTGCTCGATGTGTGCGGACGCACGTACGACCCGTCCGGACGATAGTACCCCTTCACGTATTTCCGCGAGTTGCCCTTCGAGAGGAACTCGGTCGGGGGCGGCGGAACAGCCGATGCATCACCGGCGGGTTCGCTGGGAGCATCGAGGCTGATTTCCTTCTGAGCCGGCGGCTCGGGCATTCCCAGCTTGGCCAAGGGATCCACCTGCTCCACCTGGGCGTCGGAACCGCCCCCCTTGGGCGCGTTCGCCCAGTACAGAATTCCCAACCCGGCCGCGACGACCCCCAGAATCAGCGGCGCCATGCGCACGATCTGACCGCCGAACGGATGCCGCGAACTCCTTCCGCTGGAACTGCTGCGGTGCTTCCTGTGCCGTCGCGAGTGTCCCGATCCGCCATGCCCCCCGCTGCTGCGGTGGCGGCGATGTTCGCTCGAACGATCCCCTTCGCTGGTACCCTCTTCGCTCGATCTCCCTTCGATCAATCCTGCGGCTTCGGCGGTATTTTCGATTTCGCTCACCGCCGGTTCGCTGTGAGCGACTTCAGCGGCGGTGACGTCGCTGGGGGCGACGTCACTTGCGGTGCGGGATTCGCTCGACCGGCTCGACTCACCCGAACGGTGTCGCCGGTGAGACCGGTGCCGGCGGTGCGAACGATGAGACTCGCCCGAATCCGCATGCTCTGACGCTGCCTGTTCGGGGGCGGGGGCGTTCTGGGGCTGATCTTCGTGTGATTCCGTGGACATTCCCAACCCTCAAGCGCCGTGGATCGCGAAATTTTCGCAGTTAGTGCATTTTCCACGGTTTCCGGACAAGTTGCAAGATGCGGGCAGCCTCGGAACGGTTGACTTTTCCCCGCCGGATGACGTAAAAAGGCGATTCGCTCAGGATGGCCTGAGAGTTATCAAACCTTGGAGAAAGAAGAAATTCATGGCGATGTTCAAGCGCGCCACACGGGCGCCGGCCAAGCGCAAGGCCAAAGCGAAACGGCCTTTGAAGTGCCGATTCTGCACGAAGGATGGTTGTCCGCGTCCGGTGTATGTGGACTATAAGGATTTGCGCACGCTGAAGGTTATGATCACCCGCGATGGGCACATGATCGCCCGCCGCCGGACTGGAAATTGTGCGAAGTTCCAGCGTGCCGTGCGGCACGCGGTGTTGCGGGCCCGCTTCATGGGACTGTTGCCATACGTTGATCGCGAAGACTGAGAGCGGTGCGGTTGGGGGGAGCAGCCCGGCTGGCAAGCGACCCGCGACTAATCCTGTCGCGAGAGCACCGTTTTCCGGTTGGTGGCTGGCCTGTGTCGCCGCTTTGGCCCTGTGCGTGTTGTTCTGGCGGCCGCTGTGGGCAGGTTACGGTCTCGTCGGGGGCGACACCTATTTTTACTATTTTCCGCAGAAGGAATTTTTTGCGGAACGGTTGGCGGCCGGCGAGTTTCCGCTCTGGAACAACCGCGTCGGGCAGGGGTACCCGTTGGTGGCAGAGAGCCAGACGGGGCCGTTTTATCCTTTTCACCTGGCAAGCTATGCGCTGCTGGATGTGAACACCGCCTATAACGCGGTGTGCCTCGTGCACTATGTCCTGGCGTTCGTCTTCACCTGGCTGCTGGCGCGGCGACTGGGACAGGGATCGGCGGCTGCGTGCCTCGCGGCGCTCGTGTACGTCTACGGCTGGTTCCCGGCACGGATCTGCCTGGAATGGGCCATCATCGGAGGCGTCTGGCTGCCGCTGGCAGTATGGTGCGCCGAAAGCTTTCTCCAGACCCGGCTGTGGCGGTTTGCGCTGCTGCTTGCCGGCGTGCTCGGCGTGCAACTGCTCGCCGGACACTTCACGCTGGCGTTCATCACGCAGCTCGTGATCGCGGGGTATGTGCCGCTGCGGCTGTGGCTGGCACATGCCGACCTCGCGGAAATTGTTCAGACCCACCGGCGTCGCTACGCGCTCGTGCTCTACGGCGCCGTCGCGGCCGGCATCGGGCTCGCCGCCGTCCAGCTCCTCCCGACCTGGGAGCTGAAGCAAGGGAGCCAGCGCAGCCGGATCAACGTGCATCACGATCCGGGCTACGGGCACATTCCACCCATCTATTTCCTGCAGCTGGTCATGCCGTGGGACTGGTACACCGGCGACGTCGATCTGAATCAGCTCGTCCCCGAGGGTGGGGCAAAGACGAACCAGGTCGAAGCGCACCTGTACTTCGGCCTTGTGCCGCTGGCGTTGATTCTGTTCGCGCTCGTCAGCGGAGTGCTCGATCGTAAGCTGGCCGTGTGGCTGATCCTGGGCGGAGCGGCGCTGCTGTATACGCCGGGCTGGCTGCTGCCGCTCACGCGGCATCTGCCCGGCTTCAGTTATTTCATGGGGCCGGGGCGCTACGGCATTGTTACGACGCTGGCCGCCGGACTGATCGCAGGAGCCGGGTTTGCACACATCGGTAACCATCTCCCGCGCTGGGGACGATATCTGTTCATCGCCGCCGTATTCGCCGCGACGACCACCGACCTGTGGATCGTCAGCCGCAGCGTGGGCTACGCATGGATGGTGCCGACCCCGCCGATCGACGCGCTCCCCGGCAGCCCCGTCCGGCGTCACTTTGCCACGGAATCACAGCCGGCACGCGTGCTCACTGAGTGGCAGGCAGTCGCCAATCCGCTGGGTGTTGCTTCGACTCCGACATATCTGGGGATCGGCCCCGCCGCGTACTTCGATCCGGAGCTGACGCTCCCGAAGCCGTATCCGTTCGAGTCGCCCCCCACCCCCGAGCAGCTCGACTGGTTGCGCCGCGCGGGAGTGACTCATCTCCTGGGAGGCAAACCGCTCGACGTTTCCAGGTGGCCGGCGAAGCTCGTCTGGCAAGGCGAGGACAGATACCTGAGCGCCGCTTTGGGCCGGTTTGGTGAACCGGCGTTTCTCTACGAACTGGCTGGCAGCCGCGGGCGCGTGGCGTGGGAAGGGACCGATCCGGCCGCCTCTGCCAGCATCGCTGAGTACCGCGCGAATCGCGTGCGGATTGACGCCGATTCACCGGCGGGAGGCCGGCTGATCCTCACCGATCTGGCGTATCCGGGCTGGCAGGTGACGGTCGACGGGCAGCCGGCGGCGAGCGTCATCGTGGAGCTGATGTACCGGGGAGTCGATCTTCCCGCGGGACCGCACCGCGTGGAGTGGAACTACCGGCCCGCCAGCATATACTGGGGCGGCGGCATCAGCCTCCTCTGTCTGCTCCTGGTGCTGAGCGTAGCTCATGTTCGATTCTGGCACCCGCACTGGTTCGTGCGGAAAAAATGAGGTGCTTCCATGAAGGCGGCGTTCATTCGAGAGACCGGCGCTCCCGGCGTGATTCAATTTGGCGACCTCCCCACACCCGAACCCGGGGCGGGTGAGGTGCTGGTCAAGGTGCAGGCGGTGGCGGTCAACCCCATCGACACGTATATCCGTGGGGGCATGGTGGCGATGCCGCTGAAGTTCCCCTATGTGATCGGGTGCGACTTCGCCGGGACGGTGGCGGCGGTCGGCCCGCAGTGCCAGCGATTCAAAGTGGGAGACAGCGTCTGGGGGAGCAACCAGGGGCTGTTCGGACGCCAGGGGGCATTCTCGGAATACGCGGCGGTGCACGAACAGTGGTTGTATCCGACGCCCGCGGGTGAAACGCCGCAGCAGGCGGCAGCGGGAGCGCTCGTGGGGATCACGGCGCATCTCGGTCTGCACCGCTGCGCCCATCTGCAGGCGGGGGAAACGGTGTTCGTGAACGGCGGCACGGGGGGCGTGGGCTCGGCCGTGGTGCAACTGGCCAAGGCAGCGGGGGCCTGTGTGATGACCACCGCCGGTACGCCGGAGAAACGGGAACACTGCCGGAAACTGGGGGCGGACATCGCGCTCGATTACCGCTCGCCGAAACTGGACGACGAGATCCGTGAGTTTGCCGCGGCGCACGGCGGCATCAAGGTGTGGTACGAGACGCAGCGCGAGCCGACGCTGGAGCGGACGATCTCGATGATGGCTCCGCGCGGACGGATCATCGTCATGGCAGGGCGGCAGGCACGCCCGGAGTTTCCAGTGGGACCGTTCTACGTGAAGGACCTGTCGCTGCTCGGTTTTGCGATGTTCAATGCGACGGCGGAGGAACAGCGGGTCTGCGGCGAAGCGCTCAACGCGGCATTTGCAGCCGGAAAGTGGAAACCGCAGATCGGCAAAGTCTTCCCGCTCGCCGAAGCCGCGGCCGCGCATCAGCTCCAGGAACAGAACACGCTCGAAAAGCAGGGAACGCTGTCTGGGAAGATTGTGTTGAGCCTTTAGGCGGGTTCCCGCGATGTGATCGTGCGTGCGGCCACTCTTCAAAGGAAAAGAAAGGGATCGGAACACTGATCTCCGCTAATCGACACTAATCTTCAGAGTTGTGCGGCTTACGCCGCCCAGTTTTTATTCGTGTGGATCAGCGAAGATTAGTGTTCCAAATCTCTTCTTTTTGAACTTCACGCCCAGGTAAACCGCGGACGAGCGCTACCGCGATGTGGCCTCCAAACCCGAGAGAGATTTTCATGGCGATTTCGAGACGCCGCGTCCGGGGGACCTGCGGGGTGTAATCCAGGTCGCACTCCGCATCCGGCTCGGAGAGGTTGACCGTGGGGGGGACGACGCCGTCCCGGAGTGCCAGTAGCGTGGCCCCGAGTTCCACGCTTCCCGCGGCCCCCAGCAGGTGCCCCGCTCCTCCCTTGAGGCTCGAACAGGAGATGCTGCGAGCGCCGTGTCCGAGCGCTGCTTTCAGACCCCGAGTCTCACACAGATCGTTGGGGCGGGTCGCCGTGCCGTGCGTGTTGACGTAGTCGATCTCATCCGGCGCCACGTCCGCACGCCGCAGAACGTCGACGATCAACCGCGAGAGCGTCCGCGGGTCGCCGTCGAGCCGCGTGAGGTGCCCCGCTTCGGCGCTCATGCCGCTGGCCAGCCATTCCGCATAGGGACGCGCTCCACGGGCCTCGGCCAAGTCGGCCCGCTCCAGGACGAGCACGGCCCCCCCTTCCCCGATCAGAAAGCCGTTCCGGCGGCGGTCGAACGGCCGGCACGCTTCGGCCGGGTCATCGAACCCATGCGCCAACACCCCCAGCCGCTGAAACGACGCGGTGACGATCGTGCGCAGCGAAGCGTCGCTGCTCCCAGCAAGTACCGTGTCGCAGTACCCTTCGCGGATCAGGTCGGCCCCCCGCGCCACGCTCACGAGGCCAGTGGCACACGCCGCGATCGGGCAGAGGGCCGCCCCCTGCAGATCGAACCGCGCGGCCACGGCGGCGGCCGAGGACGAGGGGACGTAACGCTGCCACAGATCGGATCCCGTGCTTTCGCGACTCGCATCAGCCGTTCGTTCGTGTTCCCACGCCGAGGCAAAGCTGACGAGGCCTCCCTTGCTCGTGCCGATCACGCAACCGACGCGGCCGCGGTCGCCTTCCGCCAGGTTCATCCCGGCGTCAAGTACCGCCTGTTCGGCCGCTGCCACAGCCATCCGGGTGACGGGATCGAGAGCACCCTCGCCATGACAACAGCGCGTGGCGAGTTGCGCGGGCGCCCCCGCAATCCGTCTGGGGGTGCCACGAACGATCTGCGAGGGTGAGTCGGGTAGCCACTGTGTCGCGCTCCGCCCCGCGCGGAAACCGGACCAGCTCGATTCGGTCGTGGGACCGAGCGGCGTGACCAGCCCGATACCGGTGATCACGATCCGCGGGGCAGGCCCACCCCTCAGCCTGTCATCCCTGTCAGAAATACCGCTCATCCGTCAGTTCCGCCGGCTCGAACGGCAGACGGCGAACAGCGAAGCGCCGACCAGCGCCACCACCACCAGCGCTTCGACGACAAAATTCTTCCCGCCACCCACCACTTTGCCGGTTGTGGGAGCGGGAGCACCCTGCGCCTGGGCCAGCACCAGATCCCAGTCGCCGGCCCGGCAGGCGCTGTTGAGCAGCAGTACGAGCGCGAGAATTCCGAGGTTCCGCCATCTCCCGAGCTGCAACACATCTCCCCCCGGACCGTCACACGTGGTTTACAGGAACTGCGTCATCGGCGACCGCAACTCGCGGTACGCGCTGCTCGGCAGGGCGACAGTCGCCCAGCTGGCGGATCGAGCCTTCATCGAGGACTGGAACTCGTCCACCCAGACGCCAAAGAACGCGTAGGACCGTTCGCGAAACGTGAAAAGTTCGTCGAAGCTGGTCAGCGCGCTTTCGTTCACGACATGGTACGCGAAAACGAGGATGGCGCGAAAGCCATCGCCGAACATTTGCTGCCACTTGAGCAGGCTGGGAATGTCTTCGGCCGTGGCCCAGTTTTCCCATTTGTGGCCGGACTGGGCGTCTCCAGTCGGGAAACGCCGACCCTTCACGTCCACAAGCAGGTTGGGTTTCTGGCGGGAATAGACGATGAAGTCCATCGATTTGATCGAGGACTGGTCGAGCAGCGCCCGCTTCTGTTCATCCACGGCGACATACGGCGTCCGCCGGGCGCGCAGATACGCCTCGAACGCTGCGTCGTAGTGATTTCCCCGGATGGCCATGGATTGCACGCTTTCAACGGGCGACTGCCGGCCGCCACGATGTCGTTTTTATCGTGTTGCGTTGGATTTCGGAAGGCTTTGAACCGGACGTAAGCGGATGTCTGGAGGACGGGAATGGTTCTCGGTCTGAGAGGGGTGAGGGTGTTGCAAGTCGCGGTGAGGAATGTTCGCAGCGTCGGGGTGTCGGCCACCCGCGGAAGAGCGCTGAGTTCGACGCGTTGGACCTTCCGCCATGTCGCGAGCCGGCAGGGATCGTGAGGACCATCCTTTGCTAAAGTTGCGCAAACCTGCCAGAGACCAATCAAAGCCGCTGGATCGCTCGCTGCCGCGGGGGGCATCGCGATCGAGGCCAGTGCCAGCGCGTGCGTAATTCTGGGCTCAGCCTGACACCATTGACCCCGGCGTTCATCGAAGAGGGGAAGAAACTCGCAAAGTGTTGAGTGCAAATCTGAAACCTTCGACCGCCGAGCCGGGTATGGCTATTGACTCGAATCCAAGGAGTCCCCCTGGGACACCGGAGTTATGCCTGGAAAATCCCCAGCCAACTGATTGGGCGGCTTCCATCCCAGTCCACGATAGCGGCAGGAAACGGCCTTGACCGCAGATGCCCTTCTCCAGACGCCGAACCGCGTTACGATAAGAGACACACGGTCTATCAGGCAGAACGCAGAATCATGAACTGGCGACCCATTTCCCGAATCGCTCCTTTCCTGGTCATCGCGGGGGTGGCGAGCGTTGTTGCCTGGGCTTCCCGGAGCGACGTGGCTCCCCGGGGTCTCGCCGAGGTCCCGGTCGACCACGACCTGCGGACAACGGTCGCGGCGGTCAATGCCCGGTTCCAGGAGCGCTGGAACGCCGAGGGAATCGTGCCGGCCCCCGCGGCGGCCGAACTGCAGGTGTTGCGGCGGCTGTCGCTGGCGCTGCATGGATCGACGCCCTCCCTGGAAGAGGTACGCGAGTTCGAGGCCGATACGGCGCCGGACCGCATGGAACGCTGGACCGCGCATCTGCTGCGGGACCAGCGGTTCGCGTTCTACTTCGCGGAGCGGCTGGCCCGCGGCTACGTCGGGACCGAAAACGGCCAGTTCCTGATCTATCGCCGGGACCGGTTCGTGGAATGGCTCAGCGATCAGCTCCAGCACGATACCCCTTACGACGCCATCGTCCGTTCGCTGATCTCCTCGCAGGGATTGTGGACGGGGGAGCCGGCGACGAATTTCATCACCGCCGCGGTGGACGACGGGGACGTGGACGAAAACAAGCTCGCGGGGAAAACCGTGCGGGCGTTCCTCGGCCAGCGGATCGACTGCGCCCAGTGCCACGATCATCCGTTCGACCACTGGAAGCAGGGAGAATTCCAGGGACTGGCCTCGTTCTTCGGCCAAGTGCGGCCGAGCATCGCCGGGATCGAAGACAAGACAACGAAGGACGGTCAGCCGGTCGAATTCGAAGTCCAGGACCGGAACACGCTCGAACAGCGCGTGGTCGGCGTTTCCGTGCCGCTCCATCCGGAGTGGCTGCCGGAAGAGGGGACGCGCCGCGAGCGGCTGGCGGCGTGGGTCACGCATCCGGAAAACCGCCAGTTCGAGCGGGCGATCGCCAATCGCGTCTGGGCGCTGCTGTTCGGCCGGGCGTATCACGAGCCGGTCGACGATCTCCCCGCCGCACCTGAAAGTAAGGAAGATCTGCTCGACATCCTCGGCCGCGACTTCCGGGCGCACAACTGCGATCTCAAGCGGCTGATCCAGGTGATCGCCGCGTCCGCCCCGTTCCGCGTCGATTCGCAGTATGCCGCAGAGGATAGCAATGTGAACGTCGAGCGGGCGGAGGCGGAGTGGGGCCTGTTTCCGCTGATTCGTCTCCGTCCGGAGCAGGTGATTGGATCCATCCTGCAGAGCAGCGCGATCCAGACCGCCGACCAGAACTCCCACGTGCTGTTCCGCGCCATCCGCCTGATTCAGGGAGGGCAGTTCGTCAAGGAATATGGCGACCTTGGCGAACGGGAGCTCGAAGACCGCGGCGGCACGATCCCCCAGCGGCTGCTGATGATGAACGGGAACCTGGCGGCAGAAGCTTACAAGGGGGGGCCGGTCACCGCGATGGGGCGCATCAGCGGGATGGCGCACACGCCGGAATCGTGCGTGGAAGCGGCCTATCTCGTCTGTCTGACCCGTCGGCCGACTCCCGCTGAGCTGGCGCATTTCGTAGCCCAACTGCACGACAGTTCGCAGCAGTGGTCCGACACGGTTCAGGACATGTTCTGGAGCCTGTTCAATTCGACGGAGTTCTCATGGAACCATTAGCCCCGGCGCAATGCGTAGCGGAATTCGTGAGAATTCCGACCCGGCGCGAATTCGGAATTGTCACCAATTCCGCTACGTTGGCCTTTGAGCCGCGCGAGGTGACCCGCCGGAACGTGCTGCAGTGGGCGGCCGCCTGCGGGCTGTCTTTTGCACTGCCACCGCTGGAATCGCGGGCGGCGGAGCAGCGCGGCGCGGAGCGGCCGAAATCGCTGATCATGCTCTGGCTCAACGGCGGTCCCAGCCAGTTGGAAACGTGGGACCCGCATCCCGGCACGAAGATCGGCGGCGACACACAGGCGATCGACACGAAAGTATCTGGCGTCCAGATCTCGGCGTTCTATCCGCACGTCGCCGAGCAGCTCGACGCGATGTGCGTGATCCGGTCGCTCGTGTCGAAAGAAGGGGATCACGAACGGGCCAGCTATGTCGTGAAGACGGGGTACCGCCCCGACCCCACGCTCGTCCATCCGTCGCTGGGGGCGATCCTGGCGCACGAACTGCCAGAAGCGGGGGTGGAAATTCCGCGACACATCTCGATCCTGGACGGCCAGTTTCCCGCCCGCGGCGGCTTCCTGGGGGACGCTTACGACGCCTTCAAGATCTACGACCCCGAACAGAGCCTGCAGAACATCGAAGCCCGTGCGACTAAGGATCGCCAGCAGCGGCGGCTGACGAACCTCGACGTGATCGAGAGCAACTTCAGCCGGACGCGTCAGCGTCAGGCGGACGCCACGCTGCATCGCGACACGGTCAAGCGGGCGCTGACAATGATGAATTCGGATCAACTCGCCGCCTTCAAGATCGGCGATGAACCGGCCGCCCTGCGAGCCGCCTACGGCGACACCCGGTTCGGACGCGCCTGTCTCGTCGCCCGCCGGCTGGTGGCCACAGGGGTCCGCGCGGTGGAGATCAACCTAGGGGGCTTCGACAGCCACGCCAATAACTTCGAGTCGCAGAGAAAAGCGGCTGAGATCCTCGACCCGGCGTTCGGCACACTGATTCAGGACCTGCGCGCGCACGACCTGCTCGATTCGACCGTCGTCCTCTGTATGGGGGAATTCGGCCGAACTCCGAATATCAACCCCGTAGGGGGCCGTGATCACTGGCCGACCGGGTTCTCCGCGGTGGTCGGCGGCGGCGGCTTCCGCAGCGGCCAGGTAATCGGCGCGACCGATCCCGAGGGAAAAAAGACAACCCCCGAAGATCCCGTGGAAATCGCCGACCTGTTCGCCACGATCCTGAAAACGCTGGGGGTGACGTGGAATAAAGAGCTCACGACGCCGATTGGACGCCCGATGCGGTTGAATTCGGGGAAGCCATTGGAGCGCTTGCTGGTGTAGAATGTCGGCAACTGTCCGTCCTTCTCACCAGGTCCATGCCGCGTGATCAAACTGCTGCTGCTCATTCCCACGCTGGACCGCTCGGGGGCGGAAAACTTTCCAGCACATTGGGATCCTAAGCTTAGAATTCCACGTGGACAAGTTGTCGCG
>JADMIO011545428.1_pt1 | contig 19108 bp, 13 predicted proteins | sample 8958161 | NCBI WGS metagenome assembly JADMIO01 (sample SAMN16585339, study PRJNA669376) | soil metagenome | isolation source: Crop rotation soil | place: USA: Cullars Rotation, Alabama | collected 2011
GGGGCCGAAGGCCCCTCCAAACCTCCCCAAGGTGGGGGTGCGGGGCGGGCGCAGCCCGCCCCGCACCCCCACCCATCACCTTCAGAGTGGTGAGCCACTAAGCCGCCCAGGTATGTTGTACGATATTTGTGCTCTCCGTCGCCTCAGCGGCTGGACGCTGGAGCAGTATCGGCATATCAGCCCCACGCACCACCTTATCGGCCACACTGCCGAGCAACATACGGGCGCCTCCGCCGCGCCCGTGAGTCGCCAGTGCGATCAGATCGACCGCATGCTTGTGGGCGTAGTCGAGGATGGCGACATGTGGCTGTGCGACGACAAGCGCTGTTTGCACCTGAAGCGACTGTGCACGCAGGCGCTCTGCCACTTGCTCAAGATAGGTCAGCGCGCGCTTGCGCACTTCGCCAAGCATCCTTCGATCGAGGCCAACCGAGTAGGGTGGTTTGGAATGCTCCATGACCAAGGGATCGAGTGCCTGAATCAGTGTGTACCGGGCACTTGTCAGCCTCCCGAGTGCTACCGCCGGCTGCACGATCTCCTCTGCGAGTCTTGAACCATCGAGCGGAATCAGCACATGCTGCAACGTTGGCGCGGCCACCTCCAGCTGCTGGTCGCTTACTTCCTGGTGTGGTCGTATCAGCATGAGCGGCATCGGCAGCGAGCGCATGAGCTTATCGGCGACGCTGCCCAGCCAAAATCGCGAGAACGGACCATGGCCATGTGTCGTCATGACCACCAGATCGATGGATTCCAGAGCGCACGAGTATAACGTATTGGCAACTGGCCCCTGGCGCACAGCTGTACTGATTGGTACATGCCAGCGTGACGAGAGGCGATCAGCGAGTTGATCGAGATAGGCGCGCGCCTGCTCACGAGCCAGATCGCGTGGCGGCTCGACAGAGGCGCGTCGCACCAGATCATCGGCGAAGGTGCTTACGTATGGTGGCGCGCAAATGTGGATGAGCTCTAGGCGTGCGCCGGACCGCTGTGCAATCCCGAGCGCATGTGGCAGCGCACACTCGCTGAACGCCGAGCCATCGAGCGGAACCATGAGCAAGTGATACATCTGCGACTCCTTCCGAATGGAACGCGCCAGTTTGGTAGCCTCAGCGGCTTGGGGTTGTCTACTCAGACTGCTGTTGGCGATCCTTGCCTCTCCTGAGATTGTGCGCGCACTAGCAGTAGCGGTGTGGCACTGCTATGGAGCACCTTGTCCGCGACGCTGCCCAGCACCCAGCGCTGCACCCCACTGGAGCCGTGCGACGCCATCACGATCAGGTCGGCGTGCTCACTCGCCGCTATATCGACAATCGCCTGCGCCGGCTCACCCGATGTCACTATTGGGAGAAACGCTATTTGGCATGAATGCCAGCGCTCGATCACACGATATAAGTGTTGGAGCGCCTGGGCGTGCTCTGGTGGTGGGAAATCGATTGTCGGGGGCGCCCGATGCACTCGGAGCAACCCTGGAAGCGGCGCGTCGAACGGCCGAATCGCATGGAACAGGAGCAGCTCTGCTTGCGCGCCTACCGCCAGCTCAATCGCCAGCGGCAGTGCCTGCTCGGCCAGTGGCGAGCCATCCAGCGGTACGAGGATGCGCTGCAACGATCGCTGGTTGGCGCGCGGCTGCTCCGTGGCGCGCACCAGGAAGAGCGGCGATCGGGTGGCTTGCATGACCTTATCGGCCACGCTGCCGAGCGTCCAGCGTCGTAGTCCGCTATAGCCATGCGTTGCCATGGCGACCAGCGCTTGCGGCTCGTTCGCCGCGATTTCGACGATCCGCTCCGCAGGTTCGCCGCTGGTCACCTCGAATGTCACCTCAAAGCCGGCCGTACGCAACAGCTGGGCCTGCTCGGTGAGGTAGGTCTCGGCCGCCAGCGCTAGCTGTAGGTGCGCACGTCGCTCCCAATGCCAGTCGGTCTCGTATTCAGCTGCTGCCCGAAATGGGTCTCCGGCAATATGTGCTATCACGTGTTGTTGTTGTGCAGCGGTTATGACCTGCAGTAGATGGACTCTGGCGGCGACGCGAGACAGCAGTTGTTCAACAAACGGCAAAACCTGCTCGGCAACAGTCGAGCCATCGAGCGGCACCAGAATGGTCTTCATAGCTGTCTCCTTTGCGTGGCGTGCCAGCGACTGGTTCAGCTGCTGCAGGCTTCTATTTGACAGGATTTACGCGGTGGGAGCCCGAGCGAGGCCGGGTACCCTCTAGGTGCCTCCCTCGCAACCCTCCTTTTTAGCGGCTGTTGGCCACATTCGTGGCCGCCAGCCGCCAAAAAGAAAGAATCTTGGAGGGCTTGCAGCCCTCCAAACCTCTCGCTTGGCGGGCGACCGCGTAAGTCCTGTATATGAGTATAGCCAGCGCGCCAGACAAGCGCGTTACACTCCATTTACGCCGTGTGATCAGCTATACACCTGTAGCATCTGCTCGTCTGTGGGGTGGTTATGAACCTGTTATGCCACGTGGTGGGATGTTTTCGGCATGAGCAGTCCGAGACGGCTATCCTGAGGTTGAAGACTTGACTGTCATGGTAGTCAGGCCTCCACCAGTATTACTGGTGGTGTGCCAGCTCAGTTCGGCATTGAAAGGCTTGATGTATGTACCGCTCGCTCTTGGTTCCGCTGGATGGCTCGCAATTCGGGAGCATGCGCACCCACCTATGGGCGCGGCGCATTCTGGTGCTTCTGGCTTGGCAGTGTCGCCGATACGCTGGTGCGGTGCGCGTCTACGCCGATTCTGCTGATACGGCCTCAGGAAGCACCGCCTGATCTAGAGCAGCTGCCGAAGGTTGGGCTATTCTGGTGGTGAAACGCGAACTGGGAGTGATTGGAGCGCGCTATGCTAGGAATATTCCCACCTGCTCCTCATTGGCCTGCCTGTAAGCGTAGCACTTCAAGCCATTGCGTGCTACGTATGGCCCTGCTGGTTGCCCTTGCCGGCGCGCTGCCAGCTCGGGCCAATGGTCCAGCCGCTGTTGTGAAGGATATCAACCCAGGGCCTCAAGGATCGTACTACGTGGCTAGCACAGATCCGCTTATGAACTGGACGATTGGCATTGGCGAGAAGCTGTTCTTCCTGGCGGATGACGGTGTCCACGGGGTCGAGCCGTGGGTGAGCAGCGGGACGACCAGCACAACCAATCAAATCAAGGAGCTGAACTCGGTTTACTGGTATCCGTGGTATTTCGTCAACTGGAACGGCATACTGTTCTTCACGGTGAGAAACGACACTACCTCCGAGCTATGGAAAAGTGACGGCACGTCGGATGGCACGGTCTTGGTCAAGGCTCTCGGCGGCCCATCGGCACCTGATATCTTTTCGCTTACTCATCTTACGCTGGCCGGCGATACCCTATACTTTTTCACAAGTGGCAGCGGCGGGCAGACGCTCTGGAAGAGCGATGGAACAACCGCCGGCACATTGCCAATCACCACATTCTCTGCTGTCCAAAGCTTAGTTAGCGCCCAGGATCGGCTGTTTTTCTTAGCACCTGATACCAATGGAGGAAGCGCGCTGTGGACGAGCGACGGTACACCAGCAGGAACACGTATTCTCAAGACGATCGCGCCTGGCGGGAATGCCTCGGATGCTCTTGGTCTGACTAATGTGGATGGTACATTATTCTTTATCCTGCGGAGCGGCTGCGGACCTAAAGTGTGGACGAGCGACGGCACGGCTGCAGGAACGGTGCAGATCAAAGATCTCGGATACAATTGTCTGCGTGGTCATACGCCCTACAACTTTATCGCTGTGGGAAGCCGCTTCTTCTTCATCGCCGGCTTGCTGATGACTGGCAAGCAGCTCTGGGTCAGCGATGGCACCGCACAAGGCACGTTGCCGCTCATGTCGATCGATTTCGAGGACGACACTGGCGCCGGGAGCCTGGCAAGCGTCGGCGGTAAGCTTATTTTTACCCATGACGACCCACTACTAGGCCACGAGCTCTGGGTCAGCGATGGCACTGTGAGTGGCACGAAGCTTGTCAAGGATATCAACCCCGGGGTGGCCGACTCGCAGATCAGCGGCATTCGCCAGGTACGGTCGGATGGTTGGGCACTGTTCGCGGCATCCAATGGTGCTGATGGCGTTGAGCTGTGGCAAACGGATGGCACGCCGGAACGAACACTGTTGCTCCAGGATATCGCTCCTGGTGCTGCTTCGTCAAGGCCAACAGCATTTACCGCCGCTGGCGGGCGGGTGTATTTCGCGGCCGACGATGGCTTCATAGGTATGGAGCTCTGGTCGCTGGAGCAAGGAATCTTTCCAGATTTGTGGCAGCACAAGCGATATTTGCCACTTATTGACACGACTTACGCGGTGGGGGTTTGGGGGCGGCGGAGCCGCCCCCGAAAACTCCTCTTTTGGCCGCTATCGGCCACGAATGTGGCCGATAGCGGCCAAAAAGAAATGATCTTGGAGGGCTCGCGCCCTCCAAACCTCCCGCTGAAAACGCGACCGCGTAACTCGTATTATTGATACGTAAGCGATTACCGTCCGAGCGATCAGGCTGGCTGGAACCCGCTGACCGGCGTCTGTGTCGGCGTCGGGCGCGAGCGCTGGAACGTCACGCGGCCCCACTCCCACAGCGCGCCCAAGCCTAGCAACACCGCTGCCAGAGCGACAAGCGCACCCAGCCCTGGGATGGCGCGCAGAATGACGTACAGGAGCACCCCAAGAATGAGCGGCACAATCGGCCGTTCGGCCCAGGCCGGCTGGGTGCGGCGCAGCAGCCAGCGTGCGGCCACATAGCCGACGACTATCTCGGCCACATACGCGACAAAGGTAATGTAGCCGACGAAGAGCGCAGCGGTTAGCAGCACGCCCAGAGTAATGGTCATCGCCACCAGCCCGCCGAGTGTCAACCAGCCGAGCAGCACGGCGATCGCGATCGTCAGGACCAGGACTGCCAGGAGGGCGGCGAAGAAAGCGAAGAAGGCGAGCAGCCCCCAGCCGAGGCTCGGCAGCGGCCGCGCCTCAACAGTGTCGGCCAGGCGCCGAGTCCAGGCCGGTGTGAGCCACAGCAGCAGCAGGCCGACCAGCAGCAGGCTAGCGAAGCGCTGGAGATAGCTGAGTCCGGGAACAGCTGGCTGCGTGACTGGCTCGGTCGGTTGCGGCTCGAATGTTATGCCGCCGACCTGCGCTACTGGGTTGACTTCCGCCGCGGCGCGCGAGCGGTAGATCAGTTTGCCGCCGATTCGAGCCGAATCCGCCACGGTCAGGTTCGGTCGCACCCGCGGGATGGGGATTTGGCCGGCGGGCGAGAACTGAACTGCCGATGGGTCAGAATCGCCGCTGACGCTGATATTCACGTCGCCACCGATTGGTCCACGCAGCTCCAGCCGGTTGAGGCCGCCGGTGATGTTCCGGCCGATCTCGCCGGAAAGCAGTGCCTGGTAGGCGCCGATCAGCAGATCGCCCTGCACGAGGCTGCCGGCTTGATTCTCCAGGCTTAATCCGCCGATGGCAAGATCGCCACGCACGCGCGTGCCCGGCCCAAGCAGGATCGCCTGGCCGGCGGCGCGCACGTCGTCGCCGACTGTGCCGTTGATGACCACACCCTGGCCAGCGGCCAGCAGGTCGCCCTCGACCGCGCCGTTGATGGTGATCTGGCTCGCAACCGCTACCAGATCACCCTTGATCATGCCATCGATGGTCACGGTATTGCCGGCGAGGTAGAGATCGCCCTCGACCACCTCGCCACGGCTGATGACGATGTCGTCGCCGCCGCGGATCTCGCCAGCGCGCGCGGGTGTGGCCGCAAACAGGGTGACCAGCGCTGCCAGCAGCACCAGGAGCAGGAGCCGGCGGCTCCGTAATCCACGAATAATTTTCATACTCGGCCTCCTTAGTGATCGTTTCAGCGCACGTAGCCAGGCTGGAAGGAGGGCGAATGAAACGAAGGGCTACGCCCTCTGCGTTCCCTAATGGTAACGCGCGGAGAAACTGTGTCGTAAATAGATTTCGATATCACTCAAAGCGATCGCGTCTCCTAGCTCGAGGGTTCCAGCAGCGGGTCTTGCTGGCCCTCGATAGTGATCCGCACATCCTGGACCTGCTCGAACTGGCTGATGGTAAGGGTAATCTGCGCATGGATCTGGCTGGCGCGCAGCGCCTCGCCAGCATAGGTGCGCAGCTCCTGCGAGAAATCGGCGAACGCGACGCCGTCGACGATCGTTAGGCGCTGTAGTGTCACGCGCGCTCCCCAACCTGCTGCCCGACCCGGATACCGCAGAACCTCTTCAGGTGTCGGTAGCCTGGTTGAATAGCCGGCATTGTTGTGCGGCCCAGGCCCCCACAGCAGCTCCTCCAGTGCGCTCTTCTCGATCGCGCCGCTTTTCGGGATGCGTCGAAGCTCAGCCGTCATGTGTCCATTCACGATCCAGTAGAGCTGGATCAGCCGTGTGTCCGGGTCGTCTGGATTCAGCACCTCGACCTGCCTGCGCGCAAGCAGGACATCTCGCGAATCGGTGATCTCTAGGCTCGCGCGCTGGGTCCAGGGATGCTCGGTGCGGCGCTCCGGCGTGATATCCAGGCTGTCGATCAAGACACCACGGCCATCCTCACCAGTGCAGACCGAGCGCTTACGAATCAATCGCGTGCCATCTGCCCAGCGAAGAGTGATTGTCAATGTATCACCAGGCCGCCCGACCCGCGCCAGCACATGCAGCGGCAGCGTCACGCGTGCACCGTCGATTGGCGTCTCGACGATGTTGGCTGGTGGAAGCGTACGCACCATATCGGCGCCGATATTGCCGCGCTCGATCTGCCACTCCGGCGGGTTGAGCGGGTCGTAGGTCAGGACTGTACGCTCGAACGCCTGCATAGTGATCGTACGCAGTTGGCTGCCCTTGCCTAGCTTCAGCGTGAAGGCGTTTGTCATAGGCAGACCGATGTCGTGCAGCCAGCCGCCGGGGAAAAGATCAGCGCGCGTGATGTAGCCCCAGAAATACGCTGGGACGAGAAAGCCTGGGGCGGAGCGCAGCTGCGAGTCGTAGGGGATGAACATACCAGCGGGCGTCGGCGCTATCCCGGAGGCAAAACCCGCCGGCGCCAGCGAGCGATTGGCGGGATCATGGTAACGCCCTAGCTCGGCGTACGTTAGATACGTACCGTTGACATGGCTGCTCCGAGCGTGCTCGATCAGCTCGGCGGTCAAGCGGCCGAACATGACGCCCCATATTTGGCCGGCCCGCTCAGCCCGGTGGTCCTCAAGCCGACCTTTCTCGAAGTACTGAGCCTCATAACCCTGGAGCTCGATTAAACCGGTCAAGGGGTAGCCGAGCACGCGCAAACCATCGTGTTGCTCATAATAGGCGCGGAAGGACTCGGCGACTGGCGGTGCGGCGCGCGACGCGCTGACAGGCAGCGCCAGAGTCAGGGTAGCGCTCAGGAGACACAGCATACGATATAGCACACACATCGTCGATGCCTCCTTCGAAATAGCTTGCAGAATATACAGCCACTAACAGTGCAATAAACGCATTCTGCGAGTCTAGCTGCTTCTGCATCCTTGACATGGTATGCCGAAGCAGGCCCGCGTGGTGAAAAGAAACGTTCCGCGGATCGGGAAGATCTATTCACTTTCTAGTGCGCTATCCACTGGAACGCTCCAGGGCTGGCGGGGAGCCAACCTGGAGCGTTGCGCGGCCTGAGGTATGCCGCCTGCGGCGCTAAGTGAGGAGCACAAACGCCAGCGTTCACTGAGAGGCTGTCTAGTGCGTCGGCGCGCTTGCCACTCTCACGGCCGAACATAGCATATGTGGTTGCTCAATTTATCAGCAGATGTCGAGTTCCCAGCGCTGAATACACTTGATGTACTCGATCACAACCTGCCAGTGCGGCCCACCTCACCGATCGGCCGCGAAGCTGATCTGGCACGGCTGTACGATCGCCTCCGGCGCCCAAATGTGGGGCTTGTTACTCTGACTGGGGCTGGTGGCGTCGGCAAAACGCGTCTTGCGCTATCAGTGGCAGCGGAGTTACTTGATGGCTTTCCTGTTGGCGTTTGCTTCGTCTCGTCAGATATGCAAGAATGGGTTGGACGCGTCCTCATATACGCTGGATGCAGGCATCCGCAGTCGGATGTTGCCGTCGGATGCGGGAGAGCACGTTCTGACCTAGTCGCTCGCACCACCAGCGCATAGCTCAACGGAGCATTACTCGGATGAAGGATATCTCCCGGCACGATGCGATCAGCGGAGGCGACCATGCAGGCATCTGACGTTCCGCGTGCGGTGGCTGCGGCGCTGGCGAGCGCTTCAGCGCTTGGCCTGACGGCCAACGACGCGATCGTTCTCAACGACTCGAACCGGCTGGTGTTGCGCCTGCTGCCGTGTGACAGCCTTGCCCGTGTCGCGCACGTCGCGCACCAGGAAGGCGCAGCGTTCGAAGTCGCGCTTGCGCGGCAGCTGGCGCAGACCGAGAGCCCGGTCGCCACACTCGACCCACGCGTCGCGCCGCAGATCTCGGTGCGTGACGGCTTCGTGGTCACGCTGTGGACCTACTACGAAAGTGTGCCGCCGCAAGAAGTCGCGCCGGCCGAGTACGCACACGCGCTCGCGCGACTGCATGCCGGCATGCGGCAGATCGAGATTGCGACGCCGCACTTCACCGATCGAGTCGCGGAAGCGCAACAGCTGGTCGCGAGCCGCGATCACACGCCCGAGCTCGCTGACGCAGACCGTGCGCTGCTCAGCACCACGTTGCGACGCCTGCGGCGGTCGGTGGTCGAATGGGGAGGCGCCGAGCAGCTGCTGCACGGCGAGCCACACCCGGGCAACCTGCTCAGAACGAGGCACGGGCTGCTGTTCGCAGATCTCGAGACCGCTTGCCGCGGACCGGTCGAGTTCGACATCGCCCACGCGCCCGAAGCGGTGAGCACGCACTATCCGGACGCTGATCAACAGCTGGTCCAGCAGTGCCGGGTGCTCATGCTGGCGATGATTGTGACCTGGCGCTGGCATCGCGACGACGACTTCCCGAACGGGCGACAGCTCGGGCAGACCTGGCTCAACGAGCTGCGCGACGCGCTGGAGCACGACGGGCTCGACACGGCGTGACGCGGGGCACAGCCAGACGTGGGTGCGCGCCCCTGCTTCTCGTGGGCTCTGAAACTCACTAGGCTGCAGCGTTTTGTATCAGATCATAGCGCAATCGGATGAGCGGCTCCCGTGCCTGCGCGATTACCTGTCGCACTGCGTCAATCACCAGTCTGGGCTGCTCCCACTGGATGTAGTGCCCGCTGCCTTCGGCAACGATCAAGCGGCCGTGGGTGCTGAGCGCGGCCTGCCGGCGCTGCGCTTCGGCCCAATATGGGGTCTGCGCCATATTCTGCCCAGCCGCCAGGACGATCAGCGGCCGGTCGCCCAGCGAGGGTGCTGCCTGGAGCCGGACATCGTCGGCCGCCCGCTCCAGCCCTTCGGCGGTGGTAGCGGCAACACCTCGCTGCGAGGTGGCCAACAGCATACCCTCCGTTCGCATCTCGCGTGGCATCGCCGGCCCTCCCCACAGGCTCGCGCCGATCAGGCGGATGAGCCCCAAGCTGCGGGCTACTCGATATTGGCTTGCCTGCGCCGCGATTGCCTGCTGGAAGGCCTGTACCTCGGTCGGCGAGGTGTGAGCATCGACATACTCACTCCGCGCGTCGACCAGCACCATCCCGGCAACCTGGTCGGGGTGCTGCAGCGCAAACAGACGCACGTTCTTGCCGGCGAGCGAGTGCCCCACCAGCACGTAAGGCCCCGCAATGCCCGCATTTGTCAACAGCGTGTGCAGCTCGTGAGCGAGCTGGCGCGGGGTGCGTGGCTGCGAGCTCCTTTCGCTCCATCCCATGCCGGCGCGGTCGTAGGCGCAGACGCGGGTGGTACGACCAAGCTCCGGCTGGACGAGGCTCCAATCGAGCGACGAGCCGCCGAGCCCAGCGTCGAGCACGACCGTTGGGCTGCCCGCGCCGACACACTGGATGTGCAGCCGGTAGCCGCCGACGTCGACCATCCGGCCGGGAGCGGGATAGCGGCGCGCATCCCCAGCTGCGGCGATCGCCTCGTAGCTGGCCCCCGCCAGCGCAAGCACGGCGATCAGCCCGACCAGGGCGGCCAAGCTCCTGCCGATCCAGCGCAGCACCCGCCTGCTCATGGGCCAAGCGCGGGATGCTGGTTTCAGAGCGTTCGAGATAGTCAGCATAGCGATTTCCTCCGATATGTCACTGCCGTTGATTGTATCCGGCTCGGAGGCGCATGCACATCACCCCAGAAGGGTGATGGAGAGGGTGATAGGATACACTGTGCAGTATGGAGGCAATCGGCGAGGAGCCATTATCGGGTGTGGGGCGCCTACGGCAGCAACTCTAGTGCGCGGGCCTTCGCGATCGCCTCGGCGCGACTGTGCGCGTCGAGCTTGCTGTAGATGCTCTTGAGCTGCGTCTTGACCGTGTTGATCGAGACCACGAAATGCTGCGCGATCTCCGGGCTGGTCATCCCCGCAGCATACAATCGCAGCACCTCTCGCTCCCGCTCCGTGAGCGCCTCTGGCTCCAGCAATGTTGTGCCCGTAGCGGGCTGCGCGAGCTGCGGCGTGATGTTTGGCGGTGTCTGAGCTAGCTGGCCGGTAGCGAGTAGGTGCAAGAGCCTCGTGAGGTATGGCCGGAGCGGGTCGTTCGCCTGTCTCTGGGTCAGATTGTGTGCAAGCAGGTCGGCCATCGGCGCGCCCAGGTCGGCGAAGATGCCGACACAGCCCTCCGGCGCGGCGAGCGCCAGCGCCTCGTCGATCCGCTCGTGCGCCTGTGCTACTGCACCGCAGCGGGCGCACGCGAGGGCTTCAAGTGTCAGGGTCTCAATGATCACAGCGGCACGTCCCGCGGTCAGCGCCTGCTCGCGTAGCCATACAAGCAGCGCCAGCGTTTCTTGTAAACCGGCGTCGTCGATTTGGTTCGATTCATCGAGCACGGCGACGCGCGCGACCGTCAGCAGCTCGATCTCGCGGAAGTACGAGTGTGGCTCGTTCGCGTCCCATGTCGCCCGCTCGGCAGCCCAGCGCCGTGCGGCGGCTCCATCGCCGCCCAGCAGGCGCACGCGCGCCACGTATGCCGCGAAGAAGGTGCGCTCGCCGCCAGGCCCCCAGCTGCTCACGATCTCTTCAACCGTGGCGAGTGCTGCGTTTGCGCCCGCGCGGTCGCCCTCGAGCTGCCGCAGGCGGGCCATGAAAGTGTGGGCACGTGCTGCGGTTATGCCTGGGCCGTGCTGCGTGAGGTGGATAGCGCGCGCCAGCTCTGCTTCAGCGGCCGGAAAGTCGCCCTGCTCGATCAGCACATTCCCGTACCAGATATGCAGCGCGCTGGTGGGCGGCAGCTGCTGCCAGCCTTCGGCCGCCGCCCAGGCTAGGGCCTGTTCTACGCTCGCGCGTGCCTCGGCAAGCCGCCCCTGGAGCATCTGGAGCTTGACGACCTCGGTGGCGCTGAACAGCGCGCTCACAGCGTTGCCGGCCGTGCGAGAGCGGCGCACATTCTCGGCATGCACCACGAGCGCTTCGCTGGTATGTCCGAGCACCATCAGCGCATAGCCGAGCACAAGCCCGTTGCTACTGCGTGCCCAGTGCTCTGTCTCGGGCAGCAGCGCCAGCGCCTGACGTGCCATGCTCAGGGCGTCGCCATACGCACCGCGCTCAATCGCCACGTGGGCGCGCAAGGTCAGCAGCTCGCCGCGCAATCCCAGCGCTTCCTGCGCATCCAAGCCAGTCAGTGCTACCTCGGCCGCCTGTAGATATGGCTCGCTCGCGGCCATCTGGCGATTGAGCAGCAACACACGCGCCTGCACCAGGGCGAGCTGCGGGTTGCCCAACAGCTGCTCGCGTGGCAGGGCGTCGAGCCAATTCTGCAAGGTTTGTGTTTCGCCATTGGCGGCAAAACGCGCAGCATGCGTGGTCAGCAGGCGAACAAAGAGCGCGGTATCGTTGGCCTTCAGCGCGTGTCCCACGGCATCGGCGACCGCACCGTGCTGCTCAAACCAGGACGCCGCGCGGTGGTGCAGCCTGGGTACAAGGCTAGGCTGCTCGTGTCTGAGTCGGTGCCGCAGCAGATCGGCAAACAGGTGATGGTAGCGGTACCAGTGGCGCTCTTCGTCGAGCGGAATCAGGAACAGGTTCTGTCGATCCAGCTCGTCGAGAATGATTTGGGATTGGGGATTGGCAATGAGGGATGGGGAGTCCGAGGCATCATCGTTTACTCTCAGCCCCCAGTGTCCAGCTCCCCGTCCCCAGCCCCCAATCACCACGTCGCACAGCGCAGCGCTCATCCGCTCCAGAATGGCGGTCTGGAGCAGAAACGCCCGGATCTGGTCTGGCTGGCGACCCAACACCTCTTCGACCAGGTAATCAACCACATGGCGATGTGTGCCGCTGAAGCTGGCGATGAAGCTGCGCACGTCCGGCTGCCCGTGCAGCGAGAGCGCGGCCAGCTGGAGACCGGCGGCCCAGCCCTCCGTGCGCGCCTCCAGCGCGGCGCCCGACTCAGCGTCCAGGTGTAGCCCCATTGTCTCGGCGAAAAATTGCAGCGCCTCGTCAATCGTGAAGCGCAGGTCGGCAGCCCGGATCTCGACCAGCTCACCACGGGCGCGCCAGCGCGCCAGCGGCAGCGGCGGATCGATTCGGCTGGCGATCAGCAGGTGGAAGTGCGGCGGCGCGTGGTCGAGCAGGAAGCTGATGCCCTCGTGGATCGCCGGGTTGGTGATCACGTGATAGTCGTCAAGCATGAGCACAATGTCGGCTGCATGCTCGGCCAGCGCATTGAGCAGCTCTGCGAGCGCCGGCTCAATCGTCGCCGGGGCCGCACGCAGCACCGCTAGAGAAGCGACGCCAATACCAGGGCTGGCCCGCTCAAGCGCGGTATAGAGATAGCTCCAGAAGCGGGCCGGGTCGTTGTCGCCCGCGTCAAGCGCAACCCAGGCGATCTGCTGATTTTCAGAACCGGCTGCGGCGAGTGCCTGCGCCAGCAGCGTGCTCTTCCCAAAGCCGGCCGGCGCTGCGATCAGGGTCAGACGTGTACGCACACCCGTCAGCAGGCGCGTGACTAGGCGCGACCGCAGGACGGCAGTCGCGCGTGGTGTGGGCAGGTGCAGCTTGGTGGCGAGCATTGGCGTGGCGAGTGCAGGAACCGTCATTGGAATGCCTTCAACACAATTAGGCGAGCCGCGCACTATTATAGCAGCGCGGGCGTGCTGCTGCCAGGCTTGTGGCGGCAGTAACTGCTCATTTATTTCTGAGCTAGGACGCAGACGAACGCGGACGAGAAGCCGTTTCCGCGTTTGTCCTGTTCGTCGGCGTCCTGTCTCCCAAATCTGAATAGCTACCCCGACCAGATCACCCTCGGCATCACCCGCCGAGGGTGATGTTGCCTCACCCCTGATACCCCTACAGTAGCCACATCGATTGGCGCACGCGCGCCGCCAGATTTAAGAAGGAGGAGCTCCAATGGCTCAATACTACCTTCCCATGCTGAAACGGGGCCTGATCTACGCCCTCGCAATCATCCTGGTTCCGCTGCTGGCGGGCGTCGCCGGCATGGGCACCCGAATTGTGGCCAGCATCCGTGCCGATGCGAACCCGCCGCCGTTCAGCGGCGCACTGCCACCGCCGCCACCGCACGATCCCAGCAAACGCACGGCGGTGATCATCGCCGCCAACAGTGGCACCGAGGGCAGCGACTTCCTGGCGCCCTATGAGGTGCTGGCCCGCTCCGACGCGTTCAACCTTTACGCCGTCGCGCCCGAGCGCCGGATTACCCACCTGTTCCCAGGCGGCACACTCGTGCGCGGCGTCGATGTTGTGCCGCATTACTCGTTTGCCGAGTACGACACCGCGATCGGCAGCGCCCCCGACCTGATTGTGATTCCATATATGCCCGAAACGCAGGCACCCGAATATCAGGCGATCCTGATCTGGATTCGCGCCCATGCCGGTCCACACACGATCCTGCTCTCGATCTGTGCCGGTGCGACGAACCTGGCCGATACGGGATTGCTGGCCGGCCGCTCAGTCACCACCCACCACAATTCGTTCCCGATGATCGCGCAGGCGCACCCAGACGTCACGTTGGTTCCTGGGGTGCGCTACTTCGAGGATGGGAATATCATTTCTTCGGCTGGCGTGACCGCGGGCGTGGATGCGGCGCTGTTCACCTTGCAGCGCATGTTCGGGCGGGAGGCAGCGCGCGATGTGGCGCGGCAGATCGATTATCCATACACGCAGTTCCTGGACGACCCGACCTATTCCCCGCCGGTGAACGGGCTTGCGACTGGCCCGTCGCTGGCCACAACCTTCCTCAGCGGCTACCGATTGGGCAGCAGCCACCTCGGCGTGGCCCTGTATGCCGGCATGAGCGAGCTTGCGTTGGCATCCGTGGTCGACACCTATCCCCACCAGGGCACGCTGACGGTCGACACGGTCGCGCCTTCACGGATGGTGGTGCGCTCGCAGCACGGCCTGGCGCTCATTCCGCGCTGGAGCTTCGCGGACGCGCCGAAGCTCGATCGAATCATTCTGCCGGGCCGTAACAGCAGCGCCGACATAGCCGTAGCGTTCGAGCGCTGGGCCGAGGCGCGCTACCAGCTGAGCGTCGAGCGCGTGCATGAAACTGGTGGCTACGTCTACGATATCACCTTCGCGGACATGGCCCGTCGCGCCGGCCGTATCGTCACGGACGAGGCGATCTACCTGCTGGAGTACCCGATCGGTCGTGTGGCGGTTGCCGCACCGGTCTATCCGCTCGGCCTGATCGCTCGTGTGGTCGTGCTGGCGCTGCTTGGCCTGGCGCTGGCGGTGGTGCTCGACCGGCGGCGGGCAGCCCGCAAGCAGGGGCGGCAGGCCAGAAGTATGCGGCCCGCCAGCGCCTCATAACGACGCTTCACACCGCCATCACCCGTGCGGGGTGATCCGTGAGGGTGATGGCGGCTCACCCTCACACACGATACAGTCAGGCCATACCTTTGTGACACTTTGAAAGTACTGATAACTCACCTTACGCAGGCAGCGCTTATGCGGGAGGTTTGGAAGGGCACCGGGTACCCTCTGGGTGATGGTACCCGGCCCTCCAAAACCTTTCCTTTCTCCAGCAGGCGCGAGCGTAGCCCGCGCCTGCTGGAGAAAGGAAAGATATTTGGGGAGACAACGTCTCCCCAAACCCCTCTTTGAGTAAGGTGAGCTGATAAAAAGGGGCCAATGACCATGACCACGATCACCACGACACAGCCTGCAATTGCATCTTCGCGCCGGCCGCTGCTGCGCTGGATTGCCGGCATCGCCGGGAGCCTTCTGCTGATCATCGCCATCTGGTTCGGCGTTATGCTCTATCGCATGAATTATGTCCCGGCCGATCTCGACCTCTCTACGACGCGCCCCTCGAACCACGGCGTGTACCAGGTCAGCTATACGCCGCGCCGTACTCCGATTGTGATCAACCAGATTCATGCCTGGACCATCCACGTGGCGACGCCCGATGGTCAGCCGGTCGCCGACGCCACGATCACGGTGGATGGCGACATGCCTCAGCACGGCCACGGCCTGCCAACCCGCCCGCAAGTCACCAAGCAGCTTGGCAACGGCGACTATCTGGTCGAGGGAATGAAGTTCCAGATGGGCGGCTGGTGGGTGGTCGACTTCACGATCGACCGTGCTGGTCAGCACGATACCGTGCGCTTCAACATGATTTTGAAGTGAACGTGCGAGTGCGCGAGAGGCACAGCCCGCTCGCGCACTCCGGTCAGGAGCCATGCGAGGCGGCTTCGCCCCTCGCGCTCCCCACTGAGGGCGGAGCCCGCCCCCAGACCCCCTGCAAGTGATGACAAATCAGGATCAAGACACGTTGTCATGCCTAGCGATCGATCACTCCAACGAGGCATGACAACAGGCATCGATCCTGGCACTGCACGCATTGCCGGAGGGGGTTTGGGGGAACCGGCCTCGGTTCCTCCAATCGGGGGTGCGGGGGCGAAGCGCCCCGCAGTAGGATTACGGCACAGGGCGAAGCGCCCGGCAGAGCAAGACGAGGAGCAAAGGCGAAATGCCCCAACAATGCGATTGAAGATGCGCGAACCGTCTGTAAAACAGAAATACCAAGGAACCACCATGCGAAGGAACGATATCCTGATCAGCCTGGCCGGCGCGGCACTCATCGCGATAGCACTCGCCGGCTACCTGCTCTGGCCGCGACCAGAATGGACTCAGGACGAGATGACGACGCTGCGCGGGCTTTGGATCGGCAGCCTGCCGGCGTTGCCACCCGACCCGTCGAACCGGGTCGCCGATGATCTGCGCGCGGTGGCGCTAGGCCAGCGGCTGTTCTTTGACACCCGGCTCAGCAGCAATGGCCAGGTCGCCTGCGCATCGTGCCATCTGCCTCAGCAGGGCTTCCAGGATAGCAAGCCGCTTGGCGAGGGCGTCGGTAGAACCACGCGCCGAACGATGCCGATCGCCGGCACCGGCTACAGCCCCTGGCTGTTCTGGGATGGGCGCAAGGATAGCCTGTGGGCGCAGGCGCTTGGCCCGCTGGAGAGCGCGGTTGAGCATGGTGGCAGCCGCACGCAGTATGCCCACCTGATCGATCAGCGCTACCGCAGCGAGTACGAGTCGCTGTTTGGCCCGCTGCCCAACCTGTCGGATGCGACGCGCTTCCCCGCAGCCGCAGGCCCGGTCGCCGACCCGGCCGCTCGCACTGCGTGGGAGGGCATGGCGCCGGAAGACCGCGAGGCGATCACGCGTATCTATGCGAACATCGGCAAAGCGATCGCCGCCTACGAGCGGAAGATCAACCCTGGCCCTGCGCGCTTCGACCAGTATGTGGAGGCAGCGCTGAACGGCGACACGGCGGGCATGCGCGCGTCGCTGGCGCCGGACGAGGTGGCCGGGCTGCGGCTGTTCGTGGGCAAGGCCGGGTGTATCAACTGCCACAACGGCCCGCTGCTGACCAACAACGATTTTCACAACACCGGTGTGCCGGCGGCACCAGGGCTGCCGGAGGACACCGGCCGGGCGCAAGGCGTGCGACAGGTGCTCCAGGATGAGTTCAACTGCCTGAGCCCGTATAGCGACGCGGCGCCGGAGGACTGTGGCGAGCTGCGCTTCGCGAAGACCGACGATCACGCGCTGGAGCGCCAGTTCAAGCCGCCGTCCCTGCGCGATGTGGCCGAGCGCGCGCCCTACATGCACGCCGGGCAGTTCACCAGCCTACGCGAAGTGCTCGATCACTATAATCGTGCGCCAGATGCGCCACATGGTCATTCCGAGCTCAAGCCGCTTGGTCTCTCGGGGCAGGAGCTGGCCCAGCTGGAGGCATTCCTACGCAGCCTGAGCGGGCCACTCAATACGCCGCCAGAGCTGCTGACACCGCCCGCTCCGTCGACCTCGTGTCTGAGCTGTCATTCAAGTATGGTCGCCCAGTCGGCGCCCGCCGGACAGGCGCAGCCCTGAGCACAAACGATTCTGGATCGCCGATCACCCTCGGTATCACCCTTCGCGGGTGATGCCGACTCACCCGAATGCCGGATAGAATGGCAGCAACACGGAACAGAAAGCATGCGTAGCTTCAGAGAGGTGATATATGGCCCTTGCAACCTGGTGGCGCTCCGACCGGCTCCCATCCCTGCCCGGTGTACCTGGCTTTCACGCCGCAGTTGCCGCTGACGATACGATGCTGGCAGAATTGAATCGTATCCCGATTGAGGAGGTGCGGGCACGCCGACGCGATGGTCACCGGCCCTATGTCGGCGAGCTGCACGGCACACCAGTGGCCTACGGCTGGGTTGCCACCCGCCTGATAGCCATCGGCGAGCTCGACCTGAGCGTGGAGCTGCCGTCCACCGACCGCTACCTCTGGGACTTTGCCACGCATCCGGCCTGGCAGGGCCGTGGACTCTACCCGCGCTTGCTGCAGGCGATCCTCCAGCAGGAATCGCGCACGGCTGAGCGCTTTTGGATAATCTACGCGCCCGAGAATCTGCCCTCTGGCGCGGGTATGCGCAAAGCCGGCTTCGCCCCAGCGGCAGAGCTCTCGTTCGACGCTGATCGCCAGGTGCGGCTTGCCTCGCTGGGAGCGCACAAACACGCCCGTGCGGCAGCTGAGCTGCTAGGCGTACCGCTTGTGGCGGATGAGCTGGCGCCCTGCTGGTGCTGCCAGAGTCACGCGGCGGCAGTCTGCTGGCCTGGGCAGGATAGCTCGACAACTGCCGCATGCACATGCGCAATCGAGCGTAAGCCGGCGGCGCTCGTGATAGCCTGAGGCACGGCGAACCTCCTTTTTCTCCACTAGGCGCGGGCGTAGCTAGCGCCTAGTGGAGAAAAAGGATAATTGGGGAGACGTTGTCTCCCCAGTCCTCTGTTTGCGTAGGGTGAGTTATGTATTCGAAATTCCCTTAGGGGCTCCACTCACCGCCTCTTCGATCGCCTGCGTCAGCGTCAGCGCGCGGCCGTTCGCCCATGTCGCTGCGATGGTCGCCGCCTCGAGCCGTGCGCCGATGGCGGCGATCGATCGCTCACACCGCGAGCGATCGAGGTGTGTTTGCGGTAGGCCGATCGACTGGCGCAGCTGCTCTGTGAATCCGAATAGCCGTGCCGCTCTGCTAGGGTCGGCGACGACCCAGATTGCGGCGATGCTCTCGAGGCAGCGTGCCATACCCCAGCGATCGCCGCAGTCGCTCAGGTGCGCGAGCGCCTGTGTAAGGAGCGCGTGCGCCGCAGCGCTCTCACCCTGGCCATGAGCGACACGACCCAAAAGTTCTAGGGTGGTGCCAGTGCCACGCCTATCGCCCAGCTGGCGATTAACGCTCAGGCACTCCTGGCCGAGCTTTCTGGCGCGCTCATAGTCATCGGTAGCATAGGCCGCTTCCGCACTCACAACAAGCGAGAGGCTGATGCCGTAGGTGTCGCCGACTTCGCGGAACAGCGCCAGGCTCTCGTCAAGCAACTCCACAGCAACCGTGAACAGGCCATCGTAGAGGGCACCTTCGCCCTCAAGATGGAGTGAGTAGGCAACTCCGCGTTTGTCCCCGATCGATCGGCGCAGCTCCAGGCTTTCCAGCACAGTGGGATCCGAAGCTTGGAATTCACGTGACTTGAAGTCGCGGC
>JADMIO011426241.1_pt1 | contig 19106 bp, 15 predicted proteins | sample 8958161 | NCBI WGS metagenome assembly JADMIO01 (sample SAMN16585339, study PRJNA669376) | soil metagenome | isolation source: Crop rotation soil | place: USA: Cullars Rotation, Alabama | collected 2011
ACACAGTCAGTACCACCTGCGGTAGCGGGTGGGTGCGCCAGCCTTTAAGCGCCGTGATTGCTTCGCACCCACCCGCTACCGCAGGTGGTACTGACTGTGTCCAAGTAGAGTATCAATAAAAGGAGAGCATATGTCGGAGGAAACGTTTGACAAGGCGAAAGCGGTGGAGTTGTTGAACCATATCATGGAGGCGGAGCTCGCCGGCGTCGTGAGATACACGCATTACGCACTCATGATCTTCGGTCACAATCGCATTCCAATCGTGAGCTGGCTGCGCAACGAAGCAAACACCTGTCTCTCGCACGCAAACGAAGCCGGCGAGTTGGTCACGCATTTCGGCGAGCATCCATCACTGAAGATCGGCGCTCTCCTCGAAACGCACAAACACGGCGTCAACGACATACTCATCGAATCTCTCGAAGCCGAAAGAACAGGCCTCGCGCTCTATCGCGAATTGTACGAGCTCGTGCGCGACCGCTCCGTCTTACTCGAAGACTACGCGCGCCGCATGATCGCGGAAGAAGAGCTCCACGTCGGCGAAGTCAACAAGATGCTCAGAAAACCTGGCGACATCAATCAGTTTCAAGCTTGACCTGACTTGGCACAGAAACCTCCCCAGCACGAGATCACCCAACTACTCGCTCAATGGCGCGAAGGGAACCAGTCCGCGCTCGATGACTTGTACCCACTGGTCTACGACGAGCTGCACCGGCTCGCGCGTCGCTACATGAGCCGCGAGCGTAAAGGTCACACGTTGCAAACCACTGCTTTAATCAACGAAGCTTACGTTCGTCTCGTCGATCAGAAGAACGTCCCTTGGGCCAACCGCTCGCACTTCTTCGCGATCTCGGCGCAGATCATGCGGCGGATTCTGATCGATCACGCGCGGCGTCACCAATACGCCAAACGCGGCGGCGGCGCGCGACAAGTCTCACTCGACGAAGCCGCGACAGTTGTAATGCCGGACCAGAGCGGGGAACTGCTGCGTCTCGACGAAGCGCTCAAAAGTCTTGCCGAAATGGATCCGCGTCGCAGTCAGGTGGTCGAGCTACGATACTTCGGCGGCCTGAACAACGAAGAGATCGCGGGCGTGTTGCGCATTTCCGAAAACACCGTCACTCGCGACTGGAACATGGCGCGCGCCTGGCTGTACCAACAACTCACCGGAAGCGGGGCGAATTGACGCCTGAACGCTGGCAACAGATAAGTCGCATTTTCAAATCGGCCATCCTGCTCGACAACGAAGCGCGCGCTGCGTATGTCGACAGCCAATGTGGTCATGATGATTCTTTGCGCGTGGAAGTCGAGAAGCTGATCGATTCACACGCAAAGGCCGATGCTGATGAGTTTATGCACGGCGTGGCCGCCGAAGCCGTCGCGCCGCTACTGACTGACGATGAAATTGGGCCGCATCACGACCTGCTTAATAAAGGACAGCAGTTTGGCTCCTACATCATTCTCGACTCACTCGGCTCCGGCGGGATGGGTGAAGTTTATCTCGCGCGCGACACGAGGCTCGATCGCACAGTTGCGCTGAAAGTACTCTCGCCCGATATCTCGCAGGACATGCGACGCATGCAGCGCTTTCGCCAGGAAGCAAAAGTCGCATCGTCTTTGAACCAGCCGAACATTCTCACTGTGTTTGAGTTTGGCGAAGTGGATGGACTGACTTTTCTCGCCACTGAGTTCATCGACGGCGAGACGCTGCGAGATCACCTGCATGGCAAGCGCAAGCTTAGTGAGATAGTCGACATTAGCATACAGGTGCTGGCCGCGCTCGATGCGGCACACGAAGCACGCATCGTCCATCGCGATATCAAGCCCGAAAACGTGATGCTGCGCCGTCGTGATGGCGTGGTGAAAGTGCTGGACTTCGGTCTCGCGAAAGTCACCGAGAACAAATACACGACTGCGGAAGCCGCAACCGAATTCCGGACTGCGCCCGGTGTCATCATGGGCACGATCAACTACATGTCGCCCGAGCAGGCAAAGGCGAGTGAGATTGACGAGCGAACAGACATCTGGAGCACGGGCGTGATCATGTACGAGATGATCACGGGAAAGATGCCGTTCCGTGGGAGCACGACGAGTCACACGATCGTGCAGATTCTCGAGAAGGATCCCGTGCCGCTGACAAAGCTCGTGAAAGCGCCTGCTGAGTTGGAGCGCATCGTGATGAAGGCGATCGCGAAGAAGCCCGTCGATCGCTATCAGACTGCGAAGGACATGTTGGCCGATCTGCGCAGCTTTCAGAAGCGCGTTGAGATGGACGCGGAGTTGAAGCAGACTTCGCCGCTAATAACACAGACGCATGATGATCTCGGGCGACAAAAGAAGCGAGTGCTGGTCTTCGCGCTGCTGGGGATGTTGTTAGTGACTGCGACGATCTTTGCAGTGAACATCTGGCGGTCTTCGCGTAGAGCTACCAGTCCTTCCGCAACAACGCCGGCAGTCGCGCCTGTCGAGCGCACACTCACCTACTGGATCACGGTGCAGAAGTTCAAAGACGATAAGCCTTACCAGGATCCGTTTACACTCGCGGGTGAGATCAATTTCGAAGCCGGCTATCGCATCCGCGTGAACGTGCGCAGCCCGCAGCCCGGCTACTTGTACATTCTCAACGAGGGACCAGCATCCGGAGCGCCTGAATACAACATCGTGTTCCCGACACCGAGTGCAAACAAAGGCTCGTCACTGTTGCAGGCCAGCCAGATGGTTCAAATTCCGGAAAAGACGTGGCTGAGGTTTGATGAGCAGCGGGGCATCGAAAAGCTTTGGCTCGTGTTTTCTGAAAACGCGTTGCCGGAACTCGATTCACTCAAGCAATTCGCTGGGACTCAAACACGCGGGCTGATCACTGATCCGTTGCGGAACAAGGCGATCAAAGATTATCTTGATGCGCAGACCAGCAAGCCACAAGTTGAAAAAGGCGAGACACTGACGACTGTCAAAGCAGCCGGTCAGCTCCTTGTCTACGCCATCAAGCTCGAACATCATTAACTCCCGCTTAGTCGTGGTGGTTTTTTCACCGAGTTCTCGCGTTCATAATTGAGCACGAGACAATCCTGTTAGCCCAGAAAGGAGACGTTATGGCGACCGAACAAAGAATCAACATCATAAGCTTCACCGGAGGTGGCGACGGAATTGATTTAGAACAGTTTCATTTCATGGAGACCGCACCCCAGGAATTTACCTTCCACGCCCCGGGCCTCAAAAAACCGATCCCTGTAGTCAACGGCGAAACATTCAGTTTCCCCTATGGGGGCATGACTTGGACGATAACCTTTTATTATTCGGACTTCACTCGCCACGGGGAGGGACATTGGAAGGCCGACAAAGAAGACGGCCACGAAGACCCCGAGTCTGGAACTTTCCAGGCTCAAGCCGGACCACGCACCGGCGCCGATGATGATCTCAGCGCCAGCGCATCGGCTTCAGCGTAATTGAATTTTGTCTGCGGCTCTCTGCGTATCGACTGCGGCCTCTGCGTTAAGAACTATTTAGACGCAGGGAACGCAGAGATACGCAGAGAGCCGCAGAGATACTTTCAAGCCATTGACCTCCGTTTATCGGCGTCATATGATTCGCCCACCGAACCCCTCTCGCATGGTGGTTATCCCAGGCAGTTCTCGCGTTAATAGTTGAGAAGTTAAGTGCGACACACCCGTAAGTCGCACAATTGTGCCAAATCCACCCGCCACTGAAAGGAGGCGTTATGGCAAATTCAAATCCACATATAAGGATCAGACACTTCACCGGAGGCCTCAGAGGAGAAGACTTGAAGGCGCTCCATTTTCAGGAGACTTCCTCCGATAACAATAAGTTCCATCTCTTCAAGGGCAAGGAACAAATCCATACTGAACCCGATGCTTTGAGCAATGGAACAGATTTTAACTTTGTCTACAACGAATGGTGTTGGGCAATAACACAGTTTTGGATTTCGGAAGATGCCCTGAAGGCGACCGGAGATTGGTTGTCCAAGTCTTGCGACGACAACGATGACCCCGAAACCGGAACGTTCCAGGCCCAAGCCGGACCGCGCTTGGAAGCTGAGCTCAAGAAGACCGCATCTGGCGCAGTCAAATAGTTACTCTGCGGCCCTCTGCGTATCTCCGCGATCTCTGCGTTAAAGGGTATTTCAACGCAGAGGGCCGCAGAGAAACGCAGAGGGCCACAGAGAGATAATCCGCCATGAACAAGATTAAAAAGCATTTGCTACTTTTTTTGGTTCAGATGCTGGCGTGTGTAGCGGTGGCGCAAACGCCGAACGATCCCCGGCCGCTGGCGGATGGTGAGCACGAGTTGAAGGGTGGCGAAACACACTCATACCGCATCTCGCTTACCTCAAACCAATTCCTCTACGCTCTCGTCGAGCAGATTGACATCGACGTTACAACGGCTGTTTTCACTCCGGACGGCAAACAACTTAGCGAGAGCAACAGTCCCAACGACAGGTGGGGCACCGAACCCGTGCTGTTCGTCGCTCCGACATCGGGTGAATTCCGCGTCGATATCCGCGCGTCACAAAGTAAGGCTCCGCCCGGTCGTTACCGGATAAAGATCGTCGCCCAGCGCGAAGCCGCCAGCGTCGACAAAGATCACGCCACCGCCCAGGCGCTATTTGACGAAGCGAGAAAGCTAAGGCTTCAGCCGACCCCGGCTTCCAGGCGCGCAGCTATTGAAAAGGGTGAGCAGGCCCTGCCGCTCTTTGAAGCAGCGGGAGATACCTACCGGCGCGCACTCACGTTACTCGGAATCGGGATCGCTTATTACCAGTTAAATGAATACCGATCCGCGCTCCCTTATTTCAATCAAACACTTTCCCTCGCCCAGACTCTCGGAGATCGGAGACTTGAAGCCGGAACAGAAACCTTTGTCGGCGGTATGCTCGACTTCCTTGGCGACGTTGGCAAAGCGTTGGACCACTACCAGCACGCGGTCAAACTCGCCCGCGAAGGCGGATGGCAACTAGCGGAAGGAAACGCGCTTAATAACATTGGCAAGATTTACAGCGACGTTGCCGAATGGCAAAAGGCGTTAGAGTTTTCCGAGCAGGCGCTGAAGATTTACAAGGCCCTCGGTAATGATAGCAACGCCGCCATCACTCTCAGCGCCATCGCCACTGCCTACGCCGAGTCAGGCGAAAACCGTAAAGCGTTTGATTATCTGCAACAGTCACTCCCAATACTTATCGCCGGCAGAGAAAGGTTTCCAGACAGGAAGTCAGAGGCTTACACGCTATTGAACATGGGCCGCGTATCCAGGCGTCTGAATGAAAACAAGAAGGCCGTCGATTATTACAAGCAGGCCCTGGCCATTCAACGCGAGACTGGTAATCGCACCCATGAAGCCGAAACACTTGACGAGATGGGCGCGCTCGCCGCTGCCGAAGGCGATTACGAAAAAGCTTTAGAACTTCACAAACAGGCTATCGAAATCCAGCACACTGTTGGCAATCAACGACGCGAGGCGGTGGCATTTAGCAACTTAGGCGAGGTCTACAACCTGCTCGGACAACCCGAAAAGGCGGTGGAACAGTTTTCTAAGGCGCTCGGCATCTTTCGCGGCATCGGCGACTTGAGTAGCGTCGCCATTGCGCTCGAAGGAATGGCGCGCTCTGAGCAGAAACGCGGCAGTCTCGCAGACGCGCGTAAATATATTGAAGAGTCGCTGGCGTTAAGAGAGACGGTGCGTTCGCGTTCCGGCAGTTTACAGTTACGGGCGTCGTATCGCGCGACAGTCGAGCAGGCTTATGAGTTTTATATCGACGTGTTGATGCAGCAGAAGCTTGATGCTGAAGCGCTGAGCGCGAGTGAGCGCGGCCGTGCGCGCAGTTTGCTCGAACATCTAAGCGAAGCACGGATCGATATTAGGCAGGGAGTCGATGCGGCGTTGATCGAGAAAGAGAGCGATCTCAGGCGCGTGCTTAACGCAAAAGCACAACGCGAGATGGGGCTCAAAGCGCGCAAGGGCAGTGGGGAAGAGCTCGCGACGCTACAGCGAGAAATCAGTGTGCTTGAAGATGAGTACCAGCAAGTACAGGCGGCCATCCGCAAGAGCAGTCCGCAGTATTCGTCGTTGACGCAACCGCAGCCGCTCGACCTGAAAGGAATTCAGCGGCAGCTAGGTCCGAACACGGTGTTGCTCGAATACTCACTGGGTGAGCAGCGCAGTTACGCCTGGGTAGTGACGCCTGATTCGCTGAAGACTTACGAGCTGCCGAAACGAGAAGCAATCCAGAATGTGGTGCGCCGTGTTAATGAATCGCTCGCCGCACGCTCCATTACGGCTATCGAGTCGCCCGCACAACGTAGAGCACGAATCGCCGGAGCCGACGCGGAGTTTGAGAAAGCAGCGAGCGAGTTGAGCCGGATGATACTGGCGCCAGCGTCTGCTGAGCTTGGAAAGAAACGACTGGTCGTTGTGGCGGATGGCGCGTTGCAGTATGTGCCGTTCGCGGCTTTGCCTGTGGCGTCGAATCGGCCATTGATCGTCGATCACGAGCTTGTGAGTCTTCAGTCAGCGTCAGCGTTTGCGCTGCAGCGTCAGATACTCGCGAACCGTCCGCTCGCGCCCGAGACAGTTGCGGTGATTGCGGATCCGGTCTTCTCGACGAACGATGTGCGACTCGGAGGGACCGCTGTCAAAGAATCCGTTTCAACGCGCATCATCGAACACGGTCCCGGTGGTCCGGGCGGTCAACTTTCGATCCCGCGTTTGCCATTTACTCGCTGGGAAGCAGATCAGATACTCGCCGTTTCCCCCACCGGCTCAACGCTGAAGGCAGTTGGTTTCGACGCCAATCGCGCTGTAGCCGGCAACGGCGAGTTAAGTCACTATCGTTACGTTCACTTCGCCACGCATGGCTATGTCGACACCACGCGTGCAGGGTTTTCCGCGGTCGTGCTTTCGATGTTCGACAAAGAAGGAAAGCCGCAGGATGGGTTTCTGCGCACGCACGACATTTACAACCTCAAGCTGCCGGCTGAGCTCGTAGTGTTGAGTGCGTGTGAGACGGGGCTTGGAAAGGAAGTAACCGGTGAAGGTCTCGAAGGTTTGACGCGCGCGTTCATGTACGCGGGCGCGCGGCGGGTTGTTGTGAGTCTTTGGAATGTTAACGACAAGGCCACGGCTGCACTGATGAAAGATTTGTATACCGAGATGCTGCGCAGCAATAAGACGCCGGCGGCAGCGTTACGGGCGGCGCAGATCGAGATGCTCCGGACGCGGCAATGGCAGTCGCCGTACTTCTGGGCTCCGTTCGTAATGCAAGGAGAGTGGAAATGAGAGTTATGTTGAGTCTAGCTTTGCTGGTCCTGCTTGTGTTGTCGATCTCCGCGCAAAGGCCGGAAGACATGACGCGGAAGCTTTGGGACACCGCGTTTAGCTCGTCGACAAACAAGATCGGTAGCCGCCGCCGCGCTTACCGCAACACGACACCGGATGTGCCCGTCAACAATGTCGCGCCGGAAACAGTTGTGGGGATGACTCTCTGGCGACTGCGCCCGCCGCGTCGAACTGATTCCGGCGAGCGGTTAATTGTTCATGATGACAACACTGAGTGGATGCCGGAGCGAATTTCCGCAACCACGAGACTAGTGCAGGGAGATCGAATACGAATCAGTGTAGAAGCAGTACGCGCGGGTTTTGTGTACATCATCGATCGCGAACAGTACGTGGACGGATCGCTCGGCGAGCCTTACTTGATCTTTCCGACGAAGCGCACCGGCGGTGGTGATAATGAGGTCGCGATCGGAAGGCTGTTGGACATTCCCGCGCAGGACGATAGCCCGCCATTTTTCGTGATGAGGAAAAGCAGGGCCGATCACGTAGCGGAAGTGATGAGCGTGATCGTTACGCCCACGCGACTCGAAGGCATTAACATCACTGATAAAGCTTTGAAGCTGACCGACGAGCAGGTGGCGAGCTGGGAAAAGTCGTGGGGCTCGAGTGTCGGCCGAATGGAGATGGCGATGGCCGGTCAATCATGGACCAAAGAAGAAAAGGACGCGCGCACCCGCGCCCTAACCGCGAGCGCCCCGCCCCCTCAACTCCTCTTCTACCGCCCCAGCGTCAAACCCACCGAGCCGATGTTCGTTAAACTTCGCCTCGCTTACGGAAGGTGAGTTTTAGCCGCGGATTTACGCGAATAAACGCAGATCTGAAAAAAATTTCTGATCCGCGTTCATCTGCGTTCATCGGCGGCTAAAACTGGCCCATAAAATTTCCAGTTAGTAACGAAATCGCGAGTCAGCTTCTGGTTTGTTATTGCCGCCCGCAGCATCTCGATCGGGATGCGGTTTTCTTTTAAGAGCGCGTCGTTGTAGGCGCGGTTCGTCATCTTGCCGGAGTCGACCAGCTCTTTGTGCATCGCCATTTGCTGTAATCCGCCAATCAAATACGCGATTTGATAAAGCGGGCCGTAACTGCCGTCGAATGAACGACGGACTTCGGCAGTGGCGTTGTCGCGCTCGTGGCCCACCTTGTTGACGAGCAGCTCGATGCATTCCTGCGGCGTCATCTTCTCGAGATGGAAGCTGAGTGAGAAGATGATGCGCGCGCAGCGGTGCATACGCCAGAAGAGCATGCCGATCTTCTGTTCCGGCGTCTTGGCGAAGCCCAGGTCCCACAACAACAATTCCCAGTAAAGCGAATTGCCTTCGCTCCAGAACGGCGTGCCGAAGATCGCGCGATATGGTTTGTTACGCGCAGACATGAAGCCTTGCAGGTGATGGCCGGGAATCAGCTCGTGATGCACAGTCGCGCGCGAGAAATAGATGTTGTTGCCGCGCATGCTCATCATCTTCTGCTCGTGGGCCATCGTGTTGGTCGGGAAAGAGACCTGGATTACTTCGCCGCCGAGAAAGAACGGGCTGACACGCTGTCGCTCAGGCGTCATCATTTCCATGCGCCAGCTTTCTTTCGCCAGCTCGGGAACCGTGACGAGGTTGTTGTCTTCGACAAACTTGATCGCTTCGAGCGCGAGGTCGCGGATCATCTGCGGCTGTTTGCCGGGTTCGACGTAAAGGTTCTTGACGTGTTCGAGCGCTTTCTTCCAATCGTCGCCGTAACCGAGCTCGCGCGACGCCTTTTTCATCTCGTTTTCACACCACGCCATTTCCTTTTCACCGATCGCGATGATTTCTTCGGGCGTGTAGGGAATCATCTCCGAGCGCAACTCGACGAGAAGCGCTTCACGCCCGATCGGATCGCCGACGATGTCGCTCGAGTCTCCGGGGCGCGCTGCGTTGCCGCCGGGACGTTGACCACCGCCTTGAAACCCGCCGCCTGGGCCACGATTCGGTCCCGCTTGTGTTTGCGCAGTTCCTTCTGAGCGAATGCCGACGATGCGTTCGGACAGAAACGAGGCGTAGTTTGTCAGCGACTGGTCGAGTGTTTTGTAGGGCTCCTCATTCCACCACGTAAACATCGGATCGTAGCCGTTGTAGAACGTGTACCAGTTGCGCAGGTTGCCGCGCAGGCCGTTGATAGCAGCGACCGCACGATTTGCAACCGTCTTCTTCAAGCGCGTTGGATCGTTGCTGGTGTCGCCGCCGCGCGCCTCGCTTCGCAGGCCGAGTTCGACTGCGCGACGCCGCTCGTCGACCTGCTTTCTCAGGTCGTTCAACGTTGCGGCAATCTTCGCGGAGTCGATCGGCTCCATGCGCCGTCGTGCTTCTTCCAGATCGATGATCTTGCCGGCGAAGGGAACGAGCGGCTCGATCTCGCTGAGCTGGCGCGACTGGATGTCGAGCTGTCGCAGTTCGTATTCGAGATGGTTCTTGAAGAGCAGATAATCGATCTTGCCGTCCTGGCTCATCGAGTCGAAGTCGAGACTTTTCAGTGACGCCAGCCACTCTTCGTAAAACTTCTTGAAGCGGTCACGGCGCGAGCTCGAGTATTGGACGGGATAGGTTCGCGCGAGACTGCCGCGGTCAAGCGTGTATCGCTCGATCGAACTACGCATCTCGCTGACCGGGGTCTTGCTACCGTTCGGATCAGGAGCAGTTGCGGCTGGTTTAGCTCGCCCACCGCCGTTAGTTCGGTTCGAAGTTTGTGCGAGGGTCTGGATTACAAAACAGCAGAGCAGGAAAACGACAACTAAACCGCGAAATGCAGGGCGCATGCGTGATGTCTCCTAAACAAGTTATTGGGTAGGAATATTAGCCGCGGATTTACGCGGATGAACACGGATCTTAGCAATTTTTCAGATCCGCGTTTATCCGCGTAAATCCGCGGCTTATGTCTTCGCGATAGGCGACACGTCGAGAATGTAAACTGTTTGCGCAGTCGTCAGAACAAACAAGCGCTTCCCATCGTGACTGAACCGCAACATGGAGATCGGTCTCGTGAAGATAAACTCATCACGCTTTTCCATCGTCGCGAGATCGTAGACAGCTAACTTACCGCTCTCGTTCTCAACGCACAACAGTTTCGACGCAGGAGAAACCGCGGCATACGCGCCAAACACGCGTCCCTTCTGTTCGCCGGTCTTGAGCGAATAGATGAGCACGCGGTTTTGCGTGTCCGTGACGATCACCGAATCGCCCGCCGCAAAGATGTTCGAAACGCGGAATGACGCTTTGCCAGTCTCGATGAGCAGCTTGCCGATTTCCTTTCCGCTTTGCGCGTCGACGATCTTGAGGAAGTAGTCGCCTACCTTCTCCTTCATTTTGGCGAGCGTCTGCGTGAGCTGCGGATCGCCATTGATTTCAGACTTGGCGGCATCGGCGCTGACGCTCCAGAGCAGCGCCATCGTCTGATTGTTCGGCGCGATCCAAACGCGCGGCGCTTCTTTCGGGAAAGCCTGCGACCAGAGGCTCTTCATCGTGCGTGCGTCAAACATCTCGATGACTACGTTGCGCCGGTACTCGGTTGGATTGAGCTTTAACTCTTTGTTGTCTTCAAGCGGTTTCTCTGCCGCTTTCGCAGATTTGATCGTAAACAGATACTGGCCGTATTGATGCGAGCTGTCGCCTTCGATCTTTGGTCCGGCGACAGCTTCACCGTTGCTGAGATTGAACCGCGCAACGTTGCGCTCGACGTCTTCCGTCTTCGGAAACTCGCCAAAGAAGTAACCGTCGTCACTCAAGTAGCCGCCCTGAAAATTACGCAGCGCCAAAGCAGCTTCACCTTTACCCCCAAGGTTCCAAACTCCGCCGCGCGAGCGTCCGGACAGCGCCAGCCATTTCAACTCGGGCGAGATTTCGGCGACTCGTAAACGTCCGAGAGAAGAGTTAGGCAAAACTGCAGTCGCGACGAGTTCGTTCTTTTCCAGCTTGTAAAGCCCGACCTGACCGTTACGCATTTCCGCTACGAAGAATGGCTCGTAGATGTCGAGTGCGGCGCGCTCGTTAGCTTTTGTGATCTGCTTGCTGTTGATGTCCATTACGCCGACAGCGTAATCCTTCACGGGCCGGATCAGCAGGTAGTCGCCGCGCGTGGCCGCGCTCATCCCTTTGCGCCACAACTCCATCTCCGCCACGAGTTCGCCGCTGGGAAACTTTACGACCGCCGATTTCTTGACGCTCTCAGAATTGATGCCTGCGATTCGATCGTTACCGACGAAAGTAAAACCGCCGGCGATCAATTTCTTGAGGGAGTCGGGAATCGAAACCTTCGCGAACGTACTGGTGTCAACTGCCTCAGCATAATCACCAGCGTTACTACTCTGAAAGCTTCGAGCGATTGTGTGGCCGGCAACAAAATAACGGCCGTCCGGCGAGAACCTCAGACGGGTTATTGGCAGATTTAGATCAGTGCTGTCTTCAGTCCTCAGTTGCAATTGTCCGATGATCCTGAGGGCGTCGTAATAGTTCGGCTTGTAGAAGTCCTTTTTGGTCCACACCGTCTCGCCGTTTTCCACGCGCAGCAGATTCAGGTTGAAGTCCGGATCCAAACACGCCAGCAGTTTTCCATCAGGCGACAGTTGGCTTTGTAAACAGCCTTTCAGCAGCACGACTTCTTTCACGTCGGTGCGCTTCGCTTCGGCGATGCTCCAGCGCTCGATGCGAAGATTGTCGGAGTAGAAAACGATCTCTTTCGAGTCGGGAGTGAAGTTCGCGTAATAGGTGTCGAACTCGGTGTCGATGCGAAATAGCGGCGCAAACGGTTCGCGCGAGAGGACGTTGATGCCGGCGTCGTCCTGGGCCAGGATGTAATTGCCGTCCGGACTGAAGCGAAGATGGATAATATCGCTGAGCAGAGGCGGCGTGAGTTGTTGTTTCGAGAGAACTCCGTGCAGCAGCTCTTTTCGACCCAGACCGTTGTAAGCAACGACCTTCGATTTCCAGAGGGCAAAAGCTTCTGACTGGCTGGCGGCGACTTTTTGGCGGCACTCAGCCGGCAACGATTCTGTTGCCTTGACCATTTCGCGGAGACGCTTTTGTTCCGGGCGCGTAGTGCCGAAGAAATCTGTCAGCCAGTTGCCCTTCTTGCCTTGCGTTTCGGTGATGCGGTCCCAGAAGCGTGACATCGCGTCGCCGTCGTAACCGGCAGCGACGAGTGCGAACATGCCGGCCTGGTCGGCGAAGAGTTGTCCTTTCTCACGATCCTGAACTTTGAAGGCCCCGGGCTTCTGGTTGATGTTGTCGATTAGACGATTGTATTTCTCGAAGATGTCGCTGCGGTCGCTGACAGAAGTGATGCCGAGGGCTTTGAACTGGCGCGTGGTGTCGATTGCGCTCTGGTGAACGACAAGATGGCCCAGCTCGTGTGCGATGACGCCCGCCAGCTCGTCTTCTGCGAGTGCTGCGGCGATCAGTTTTCGCGAGACGAAGATTCGTCCGCCGGGAAGCACGAAGGCGTTGGCGTCCGGCAAATCGACGAGGAAGAACTGAAATCGCAGGCGGTTGATGGGCAGGTGTTTCGTGAGACGCTCGCCGATTTTGGTTAGATAATCGGTGAGCTCGGGGTCCTCGATTACCCTGTAGTTGTGCTGAATATATTCGGCGAGAGCGTCGCCGAGGAAGATTTCCTGTTCGTCTGAAAAGATGTTTGGCTCAGTGGCGCTGGGGAGCGTCAGCGGCTGCGTGCACGGCTGTTGCTGGGCTGAAACGGAATGAAGAATTGTCAGGGCAAGCAGCAGGGCAGCAATCTGGGGGAAGTATTTAAGTCTCATAAATTCTCGCGCGGAGTTGGATTGTCCAAATGCAGGTTGGGAGCTCCTGGACCGCGGTATATTAACACCTTCTCTGCGGTTCTCTGCGTATCTCTGCGTGCTCTGCGTTAACGTCGCCATTTAACGCAGAGAACGCTGAGATACGCAGAGGACGCAGAGAAGAACGTCACTTATTTGTAACTTGCCCTATTACAAAGGCTTTGCTAGAATCGGCGCTCGTTACTTGGGTAATTTTCTAACTTTTGATAGAAGCTCCGGAAGACCTTCGCATGAATCGAACAACTACTCGATTCTTTACTTTTTGATTGCCGACCCGCACCAGGCGGGCGCGCGGCGAAGGCGCTCCTATCGAATCCGATCGACTGAAGTAACCAAAATTAGGTGAATCGTAAATCGTAGGTATCGTCTTCGGCCTTGGGACTCAGGTCTTTGTTGTAGTCCCCGCACGCGCCTGGTTATTCGGAATCCAGGTCTTTTGTGGCGCGTAAGGGGTGACTAAAATGAGCGAGATCAATGTACAACTGAAAAACGGTGAGCCAGTTCCCGTGCCCGATTCGGCAACGGTGGCTGAGGCCCTCAAAAAGCTCGATCGCGATCTGGCGAAACAGGCTTTGGCGGCGAAGATTGGCGATCGTGAAGTGGATCTAACGGCTCCGCTCGACACCATTCGTGGCGGCAACGGCGAGTCAGTCCAGATCGAACCGATTGTCCCGCAAACGCGCGACGGCCTTGAAGTGCTGCGTCACTCCACCGCCCATCTTCTCGCTGCCGCAGTGCTCGATCTCTTTCCGGGAACGAAACTCGGCATCGGACCAGCGCTGCTCGACGATTCGCGTTACGGTTTCTTTTACGACGTGATCGCGCCGCAGCCGCTCACGGAAACCGATCTGCCCGCTATCGAGAAACGGATGAAGCAGATCGCGAGCAAGAACCTTGGTTATCGACGCGAGGAGATTCCCAAGCACGAAGCACTACGCTTGTTTGGGGAACGCGACGAGCCGTTGAAATGTGAGCTGATTGACGAGAAGGCCGGCGACTTCGTGAGCGTCTATTACATCGAGGGCTCACCGTTCATCGACTTCTGTCTTGGCCCACACGTTCCGAACACGAACAAGCTGAAGGCGTTCAAACTGCTGTCGCTCGCGGGCGCTTACTGGAAAGGCGACGCGTCGCAACAGCAGATGCAGCGGATCTACGGTACGGCTTTCTTCACGCAGGAAGAGCTCGATGCGTGGCTGAAGCAGCGTGAAGAAGCTGAGAAGCGCGATCATCGCCGTCTGGGACGCGAGCTCGACCTGTTTTCGATTCAGGAAGACTACGGCCAGGGCTTGATCTTCTGGCACCCGAAAGGCGGCGCGATCCGCAAGGAGATGGAAGACTATCTGCGCGAGCAACTGTCGCTGCGCGGTTATGGCCTCGTCTTCACGCCTCACATCGCCAAGCGCGAGCTTTGGTTCACGAGCGGGCATGAGATCAACTACGTCGATTCGATGTTCTCGCCGATGGAGTTTGAGGAGCAGGAGTTTCGCATCAAGCCGATGAACTGCCCGTTTCACATCGGGATCTACAAGTCGGCGCAGCATTCGTATCGCGATCTGCCTCTGCGTTATGCCGAGCTCGGCACGTGCTATCGAGCTGAGCTTTCGGGCGCGCTGCATGGACTGATTCGCGCGCGCGGGTTTACGCAGGACGATGCGCATATTTTCTGCACGCCGGAAACGGTGCGCGCTGAGATTGTCAGTTGCATCGACTTTGCTTTCGACCTTTACAAGGCGTTTGGGTTTAACGATTACAAGGTCGATCTTTCCGTCAGAGGAGATGACCACAGTCTCTTTTTTGGCGCGGACGAAGATTGGGAAAACGCCGAAACGGCGCTCAAGGACGCCTTGAACAGTCGAGGCATTCCGTACCAGCGTGTTGAAGGCGAAGCGGCGTTTTACGGGCCGAAGATCGATATTCGTGTCGAAGACGCGATTGGTCGTGCGTGGCAGTTGACCACGGTCCAGTTTGACTTCAATCTGCCGGAACGTTTTCAGCTCGAGTACATCGGTGAAGACAACAAACCGCACCGGCCGATCATGATTCACCGGGCGTTGTTTGGATCGATGGAGCGTTTCTTCGGTGTGTTAATCGAACATTACGCCGGAGCGTTCCCGATGTGGCTGGCGCCGGTCCAGGTGGCGGTGTTGCCGATCACGGATCGAGTCAATGAGTACGCGGATGAATTAGCACGTGAACTTCGCGAAGCGGGCTTTCGTGTTGAAGCAAACCTGCGAAGCGAAAAAATTGGTGCGAAGATACGTGACGCGCAGTTACAGAAAGTGCCGTTCATGCTCGTGCTCGGCGATCGCGAGATGGAACAGAGAACGGTGGCGGTAAGAGAACGTGCAAAGGGCGACATCGGTGTGATGTCCATTGCTGAGTTCAAAGAGATGGCGCAGCGGTTAGTTAAAACCCGCGCGTTGACAAACAACTAGCTAAGAGTCATGGGTCTATAGGACTATGATTCGAAGCTCAACTTAGGAGGTGTGGAATAGCTACAGGCTTTCGAGGTCGCGGTCAGCGTCCTGATAACCGGCGCGCGCCGGCGGTCCGTATCAACGAGAGAATTCGCGTGCCTGCGGTGCGCGTGATTGGTGACGAGGGAGAACAACTGGGCGTGATGGACGTGCGCGATGCCGTGCGCGCCGCCCGGGAAAAGGGGCTGGACCTGGTCGAGGTCGCTCCCAACGCCGATCCTCCTGTTTGTCGCATCATCGATTTCGGAAAGTACCAGTACGAAGCGAAGAAGAAGGCAAACGAAGCGAAGAAGAAGCAGGTGACGATCACGGTCAAGGAAGTGAAGTTCCGGCCGGGAACGGACGATCACGACTACGAGTATCGCATGAAGCATGCGCGCGAGTGGCTCCAGGAAGGCGACAAAGTCAAAGCCACCATCTGGTTTCGCGGCCGCGAAATGACGCACCGTGAATTGGGTGCGCGAATACTGGAGAAACTGGAGAAGGACCTCGTGGACGTAGGTGAAGTTGAAGCACGGCCAAGGATGGAAGGGAACCAGATGTTCATCATCTTTGGGCCAAAGAGACATAAGACTGGTGGTGGTGGCCCGAAGCCCGAGGCGCCTGCCACCAATCAGTAGTTAATTAATAGAAGGGAATCAATCATGCCAAAACTTAAAACCCATAAAGGGGCAGCCAAACGTGTGCGGCTGACGGCCACCGGCAAAATCAAGCGCGGCCATTCGCATGCGCGACACATATTGACGAAGAAGACCAATAAGCGAAAGCGCCATCTCGATATCGATGTGCTCGTCGCCAAGGCAGATCACGATCGCGTGATGTCGATGTTGCCTTACGGAAGAGATTGATAAATTTTTAACTGCATTACATAGGAGGTAATCATCTATGCCCAGAGCAAAACGTGGCAACAAACGTCTCGAGAGACGCAAGAAGATATTAAAACTGGCAAAGGGTTATCGCGGCACGAAGTCAAAACTTTACCGCTCCGCGAAAGAGTCAGTTGAGCGAGGTTTGAATTTCGCTTACACCGGGCGCAAGTTGAAGAAGCGCGATTTTCGCAGCCTCTGGATCGTTCGTATCGGTGCGGCGGCTCGTTTGAATGGTTTGAACTACTCGCAGTTGATGCATGGTCTGAAGCTGGCCGAGATCGATCTCGATCGCAAAGTTTTAGCGGACCTCGCCGTACATCAACCGGAGTCGTTTGCTGAAGTGGTCGGACACGCCAAGGCGGCGCTCGAACGCGAACAACAAAACAAGGCGGCGTAGTCTGTGAATATCGCCTCTGAAAGGAATAAATCAGTGAAACACAAAACCCTATTACTGACGCTCACGTTCCTCCTTGGCAGCCTCGTTGCTATGGCCCAGACCGCGCCTGCGAATATCTCGGGCACCTACGAGGGAATGGTGAAGAGACCAGGTGCGACGACTGAGGAGAAGGTCTCGATCGAATTGAAAAGCGACGCCGGAAAGATCACGGGACGCGCGACTCACGGCACTATGGGCGTCGATGTGACGGACGGAAAGCTGGAGAACGGCGCGCTCACGCTCAACTTTGGTAAAGACGCGATGTTTGTCGGCAAAGTTGATGGTGACAAGCTGGTCGGCGATGTGATTCACGGTACGGAAAAGGTGCCGGTAAGTCTGAAAAAGGTCACGCCTGCTGCGGCAGCTACTCCTACAGCTTCGGCGGCTCCAGCCGGCGCCGTTGATCTCAATGGTCAATGGGAGGCAGTTGCCGACGCGAATGGTCAGCCGTTTCCGTTTTTGCTGACGCTGAAGATTGACGGCGACAAAGTTTCCGGCAACAGCAGCTCGCAACTAGGCGAAGCGACGATCAAGGATGGGACCTGGAAAGACGGAAAGCTGGTGTTTTCACTCGAGGGCTCCAGCGGCACGATCGCGTTGAGCGCCACTGTCGTGGAAGGGAAACTTTCGGGCGAGTTTGACTACTCGGGCCAGTTGCAAGGGAAGTGGGTTGCGGTAAAGAAAAATTAGACAGGATTTACAGGATGTTTCAAGATTTACAAGATCCATCCTGTTCATCCTGGAAAATCTTGTAAATCTTGTCCAATGACTGATCAATCACCTCAAGCTCAGGTGGAATCAGCGATCAAAGCGTTCGAGCAAGAGTTCGAACGCTTTTCGCACTTTACTGGTGATCCGTCTACGTTTTCGACGCTCAATCTCGAGACTGCAATCGCAGAAGAGCGTGCGTTGTCGGATCTGCGTACGCGTCATCTCGGAAAAAAGAGCGCGCTGGCTGCCACCAAGAAGCTGATTGGCCGCGTCGCGCCGGAAGAACGCGCGGCGTTTGGTCAGCTTGTCCAGTCCAACGAAGCCAGACTCGTGCAGTCTTTGGACCAGGCCGAGCAGAACCTTAAGACTTTCATCGAAACTGCGCGAACGGCGCGCGAGAGCATCGATGTCACGATGCCCGGGCGTCGTCCGCGCTCCGGACATCGTCACCCGATCACTTTGCTGCGCGAGCGTTTGGAAGACGTCTTCGTCGCGCTCGGCTACGCAATCGAAGACGGTCGCGAGATCGAAACCGATTTCTACAACTTCTCCGCGCTCAACATTCCCGAGAACCATCCAGCGCGCGGGTGGCAGGACACGTTCTACACGACCGACGGCTTCGCGCTTCGCTCGCAAACGTCGACCGTACAGATTCATGCGATGCAGCGTCGCGGCGCGCCCGTCAGGATGATCGCGCCCGGACGTGTCTTTCGTCGCGATACTCCCGATCCCACGCACAATCCGATGTTCTTTCAGGTCGAAGGACTGTGCGTCGATCGCGGCATCACGATGGCGCACCTGAAAGGCACGGTGGCTGAGTTTTTGCGGCGAATGTTCGGGCCCGACACGGTTACACGCTTTCGCCCCTCGTACTTCCCGTTTACGGAGCCGAGCGCCGAGTTTGATTTCAGTTGCTTCAAGTGCAAGGGAAGTGGTTGTCGCATCTGTAAGAACTCGGGCTGGATCGAGCTGGGCGGTTCCGGCATGGTGCATCCAAACGTGCTGCGCGCGGTCGGCGTCGATCCACAGGAGTATTCCGGGTTCGCGTTTGGCCTCGGCATAGATCGCATGTGCGCGTTGATGTATGAGCTCGACGACATCCGGCTGCTCTTCGAGAACGATGTCAGGTTCCTGGAAAAGTTTGAGTAAAGCCATCCACAGATTACACAGATAATGCTTATCAGTTACGAGTGGCTAAAAGAGCTTACTGATACGAAGCTCAGTCCCGCTGAGTTAAGAGAGCGGTTGACGATGGTTGGTCTGGCGATTGACGCGGTGGAAGAACACAACGGCGACGCGGTGATCGACGTCGAAGTGCCTTCAAACCGGCCTGACTGCCTGTCGCACGTCGGCATCGCGCGCGAAGTGTCGGTGATTGATAGCAAATACAGTTTTAAAAAGTTTCTCGAAGGATTCGACCAGCACCCTACAAAAGAACCTCGACTACGATT
>JADMIO011472271.1_pt1 | contig 19106 bp, 18 predicted proteins | sample 8958161 | NCBI WGS metagenome assembly JADMIO01 (sample SAMN16585339, study PRJNA669376) | soil metagenome | isolation source: Crop rotation soil | place: USA: Cullars Rotation, Alabama | collected 2011
GCCGGGGAGCGGAGGCGCTGAATGCTTTTGACGGCGAAGGAGCTTCAGCGATCGATCGACATGTCGTCGAACGGACGGCCTCACATCTCGCGCAAGGTCAAATTGCCAAGCTAGAGGCGTTCCTGCCGTTTCTGGCGACGACCGGGAACATCAGCCCGTTTGTGGGGCTGCTCGGTACCGTGATGGGGATCATCGATTCGTTTCGGGAAATCGGCACGCAAGGTACCGCCAGTATTTCCGCCGTAGCCCCCGGCGTCTCGGAAGCGTTGATCGCGACGGCTGCCGGATTGTTCGCGGCCATTCCCGCGGTCATCGCGTACAACTATTTCCTGACACGCATCCGGCGTACGGCCTTCCGCATGGATGCCGTGGTGGTCCAACTGTATGGTTTGTTTCCCGCCAAGGGGAGAGCGGTCATTACCCCGGTTGAGGTCGCTGTGGGAACGAAGCGATGATACTCGAAAGCAGACAGCGTCGGTTTTTGGCTGAGATCAATGTCATTCCGCTCGTCGATGTCGTATTGGTACTGCTGATAATTTTCATGGTGACGGCCCCCATGCTCTATCGCGGCATGGATATTAAGTTGCCGACCTCCGCTTCCAATACGATTAAACCGGAAATTCGAGTCGTGCTCACGATTGAAAAAGATCAACGGCTCTACCTCGATAAGGATCAGGTGAGCGTCGCTCAATTGGAGCGCAAGCTGCGTCTGCTTAAGGAGGAGCGCAAGGACGTCTCTCTCTATCTGCGGGCTGATCAGGATGTGCCGTATGGCGTGGTTGTTCAAGTGATGGATGGAGTGAAAAAAGCCGGCATCGAAAAACTGGGCATGGTCACCGATCCAGTCGGGCCGGAACGTGTGACCGACGCCGTGCCGCCGACGCACAAGAAATAGGGGGCATGGCGTTCATGGCACCCTCCGCATCAGCCGATTTCTGGTTGGACATCGAGCGACAGAAGGATTTCACCGGCCGTTTCTGGCGGGCCGTGGCAATTTCCGTCGTCGTGCACCTGGGAGTGCTGGCTCTTGTCGCCTGGGTTCGTCTCCCCAAGCATGGTGAACGGCCGTTGGCTTCCATCGAGATATCTCTTGCCAGCGCGCCGGCTCAGCTGGAAAAAGTGGTTGCTCCCCCTCCGCCACCTCCTTCTCCTCCCGCCTCTGCCCCACCTGTCAAGTCTGTCACCGCGCCCGCGCCGCCGAAGCCTGTGAAGGCGCCGGCCAAGGACGTCATGAAGGACGTGGTGGTACCGCCCAACGCTCCGGCGTTCGGTGACTTCAGTCCGGCGGAGAAACCGAAAAAGATACAATTCAAACTCCCCGACGTTCCGGTGGTTTCGGAAGCAAAGGAACCCATCGCGCGCGTGCCGGAGTCAAAACCGCAACCATCGTTGGCGGAAGACTTGAACAAGGAGTTGGACGAGGAATTCAAGAAGATCAAGAGAGTCGAATTGCCGAAGGCGGCTTCGGCTGAGCCATCACCTAAGCCAGTGCCTCATGTCGAGGCGAAGGCGCCGAGTGTCAAGGCCATGGACACGACGTTGAAGGTTCCGGGAATGGCGCCGGGGTCGAATGCATATCTGGGGCGCGTACGGCAGCGGATCAGCAGTTTTTGGAATGCGCCGCCGGTGGATGTGGCAATGCAAGCCTATGTGGTCATTGTGCAGTTCAGGTTGCACCGCAATGGATCGGTGACCGGTGTCACGATCGAACAGTCTTCTGGAAATGAGTATTATGACTTGGCAGGGAAACGGGCGGTGCTCACCGCTGTCCCCTTGCCCCCGTTTCCGTCGGAATTGACGGAGGCCTATTTCGATGCGCATTTCACCTTTACCGTCGGGGACTCACAGGGGTAAACCATGGCGTTTCGAGCCGGTATCGTCATCTGTCTGTGTCTTTCGGCTGGGTTGGTCTGGATCATCGAGTCCGGTGCGGCCGACGTATTTCTGGAAGCCACCAGGCCGGATTTTCAGAAAATTCCCTTGGGCGTGGTCGGTATCGAGAACATCGGTGGGGCCGAGTCTTCAGAAGGGCGGATCAGGCTGGGGAGCCGCATTGAAGAAGTGCTGAAGGCCGATGTGCGCCGGTCTCTCGTGTTTTCTCTCGTCGATTTATCCGGCATCGGTGTGAAGGTCAACCATCTCGGCACGGCGCCCGATCCGTCGTTCAAACATGCGGCGGAACAAGGAGTCTCCGTCATTGTGTGGGGCAAGGCCGGCATGAAAGGCGGGGACAAGGACGCCGATGTGAATATGGAGGGATACGTCTACGATGCAGGCAGCGATGAGATGGTCGGCGGAAAACGGTACGCCGGATCGGCCTCCGTCGTACGGCTCATGGCGCATCGGTTCGCCGACGAACTGGTGTTTCGCTATACGGGAGAGCCGGGTATTGCGAGGACGAAAATTGCCTATGTGTCCGAGTTGGGGCCGGCCCGTGAGTTATTCGTGATGGATTATGACGGGCATGACCAGCGTCAGCTGACGGCCGACGGATTCTTGAATCTCATGCCCCGGTGGTCGCCCGATCGGCGGTTTTTGGTTTTTACGGCGTACCGTAACCGGAATACGCAAGATATCGATATGATCGAATTGGCGACCGGAAAACGCTGGACGTTGGTCTCCTTGAGCGGATTAAATATCACTCCGGCCTTATCCCCCGATGGAAATTTCCTGGCGTTTTCGTCCAGCCATGAAGGAAATTCCGAACTCTATCGCATGGACACCCGTACGAAGGACATGCAGCGGTTGACCGTCAATGCCGGAGGCGATTTATCTCCCTCATGGTCTCCGTCTGGCCGCGAAATTGCATTTACCTCCGACAGAAGCGGCGGTCCACAGATCTTTCTTATGAGCGCGGATGGTACGAACGTTCGCCGACTGACATTCGAAGGTGACTATAATGCGGCGCCGGCTTGGTCGCCTCGCGGCAATTGGATCGCGTATGTGTGCCGCAGTCCGAAGAAGGACTATAAGCTGTGTTTGATCAGTCCGGACGGTCAGAAGCGTGTGCAGTTGACGACGGGACATGGGGTTGACGATTCCCCGTCGTGGTCGCCGGACGGCCGGCATCTGGTATTCAGTTCCACGGCCGACGGAAAGAGCCAGATTTACATGATTAATACGGACGGGAAGGATCTTGAGCGAATCACGTTCACCGGAACCCACAACAGTGCTCCGACCTGGTCGCCAGCATCATAAAATATTCGGCACAGGGGCTTGCACCGGGATGGTCTCCTCTGTATGAAAGAGGAGACATTTTTACACTTATTCAGTCTACATCCACGAGGAGGGGGTTGAGTCCATGAGACGGGTACAATCGACAATCTGTTTGTCATTGATCGTGGGATCATTCATGCTGGGCATGTTCGGATGCGCGTCGAAATCAGTCCAGTCAGGGGGAGACACGCAGGCTGCGCAACCCGAGACCAAGAGCGGGGCCGGGAGCGGGGCTGGGCAGGATCTTCCGGATACGTCGTTCTCGGGACGAGACAGTTCGGGGGGGTTGCGTGGACTGGATAAGAATCCCTCTGAAGAACGCCTCGGCGGCACCGGCGGCTCGCTGATGGCCAAGGCCGATCCCGGCAGCGCCGGTCGCCAGATGGAAGATATCCGAGCGGAGCAGGCTGCGGCGGCGGCGGGGCTAAGGGATGTCTTTTTCGCCTATGACAGTTTTGCCATTTCCGAGGAGGGGCGACAGGTGTTGGCCCGGAATGCAGAATGGGTTAAGGCGAATCCGGGGGCCCAATTGAAGATCGAGGGGCACTGCGATGAACGGGGCACCTCGGCTTATAATATGGTGTTAGGCGAAAAACGAGCCAAAGCAGCTCGGAACTACCTCGTCGAACTCGGTGTGACTCCCAACCATCTATCAATCATCTCTTATGGCAAGGAGCGGCCGGTTTGTAAGGAGCACGCGGAGTCCTGCTATGCCCAGAATCGTCGTGGGCATCTGCTTCTCAAGACAGGAAGGTAGGCGAAAGGTGCATCGTCGCCTGTGCAGGGCGTTCGCCTGCCGCAGGGCGGCAAGCTTCCGAACAGCCTTACGCGTGCTATATTTTATGTCGGACCAGCGATGAGACATGATCCTATTCAGATAGGGGCCGCAGAGGGCGGTGTTCTGTCGAGAGGGATCACACGCGAGGCTGTCTGTTTATGAGGAGCGCTGAGACCATGATCATCGTTATCTTGTTCGCCTTTTTGACCGGGTGCGTTGCCCAGCAAGCGGACCTGCTCCAAACCGAGAAGGCCCTGCAACAACGGATCAAACAGCAGGATGATCAGCTGTCCCAGACGCGAGCGAGGCAGAGTCAGGAGATTTCAACCCTGCGAGATCAGGATTTGCCTCATCTGCGGGGAGAGCTGGAGCGCGCCGTCTATCAAACGCAGGACATTCAGGCCAAACAAGAGGATCTCAAACACCGACTGGCGCAGTTGGAACAGCAAACGAAGAAACTGGAGCAGCTGACCGCGAAGATGGATGCCGACAATACGACCCGACATGCCTGGGTCCAGAAAAGCCTCGACACTCAAGATGCAAAGCTCACGTCCAAGCTCGAAGAGTTCTCCAAATCGATGGACCATGCGGTCGGCACGCTGAAGAGAGATATTGTGGATGTGGTGCAGCGGACAAACGATACGCTAAGCAAGCGAGTGGACGCCAAGCTAGATGAACAACACAAGGGGTTGAACGAGACGCAGCACCATTTGAGCCAAGTGTCGGAAAAATTCTCCCAATTCAACCAGGCGCTGACGGGATTTCGCGAGGCCCTGGTCGGACTCAACGAGCGAGTGGAGCAGCAAGAACAGACCGTCCAGAATGTGGCCGTTCTCGCGAAAACGCTTGAGGCCATGAAGCAACAAGCCGCTTCTCGATTTGATGAGCAGGACCGCCGGATCGAATCGCTCGTCAAATCCGTGGAGCAGGCCGGATCTAAGCTCAGCCGTCCACAGGCGGCCAAGTCCTCCCAGCGGCCCGCCGCTTCAACGGCGCAGGACGGCATGGAGGCGGCGCCTGCAGTGGTCACGCTTGTTGCACCCCAAGAGTCGCTCGTGCCGGATTCCGCTCAGAGCGGAGCGGAACCGGCCGACCGCGCAAGGTACGAACAAGTGTTGATGTTGTTTCGCGGCGGAGATTTAGAAGGGGCTCGACAGGGTTTCGGGGCATTTATCTTGGAGTATCCCAATTCTGAGTTGGCGCCGAACGCCCGATATTGGCAGGGAGAGGCCTATTACGGCAAAAAGGATTTTCAGAAGGCCATCGATGCGTATGACCGGGTGGAGATCGATTATCCTCGAAGCGAGAAGGTCCCGGCCGCGATGTTGAAGAAGGGCTATGCCTATCTGGCGTTGAAAGATGTCAAACGGGCCTCATCCGCATTCAAACAGGTCGTGACGTTGTATCCCAAAAGCCCTGAGGCGGGAAAAGCCTCGGGCAAGCTGGCTCAGCTCAAGGAGGTCCGATAGTTCAGATGGAGAACCCGGGCATGTCTGCCGTGTTTGCGGTTGGAATGGTGATGGCGGTATCGCTGTTGGCCGGGTGCGCCAAGCACGCGGATTTCATTGAAGTGCGCGATCAGCTGGCCACGATTTCACGGTCGCAAGAGCAGGATCACCAACGGGTGGATGCCGTCCTGCGGCGGTTGGAGTCGGTGGAGCGGGCCAAAGATGCGGAATCCGGCAAGCCGCGCGTGGACGAGGTCGCCGTACGTCTCCAACGAATCGAGAACCGGCTGGCCAAGCTGGAAGAAACGGCGAATCAGCCTCAGGCGAAGCAGGATCCCATGCCCTCCGATTTCCGGATCCCCAAGCCGGTCAAACCGGTAGAGCCGATCACGACCGTCCCGGGCATTACCCCGACGTCCGCCTTCAATCTGGCGTATAACGATTATCTCAACGGCAAGTATGAACTGGCCGTATCGGGGTTCCAGCGCTTTGTGAAAGATTTTCCCGGCACGTCGCTGACGCCGAACGCGCAGTACTGGCTTGGCGAGTCGTATTATAATTTAAAGGATTACGGCCGCGCGATTCAGACCTTCGACTCGTTGTTGGCTGAGTACCCGGGAAATGAGAAGGCGCCTGCCGCGCTGTATAAGTTGGGATTGGCCACAGCCGAGACCGGTGATCTGGTCAAATCGAAGAGAAGTTTGAAACGCGTGCTGGAAGAGTTTCCCGCATCCGATGAATCCAGACTGGCGAAAAACAAGTTGGCTGAAATCCGATAATTCTCGCGGCTCCTCGCCGCTCCCGCCATTTTCCCGCGCCATTGTTCTTGAGAGTAGTGCCCACACATGCGGTATTTGCGTGTTGAGAACCGGTGCGTTAAGCGAATGCAGCCCGCTGTACAAATCAACGATCGATGTGGTTTTATACGCGGTGAAATGAGAGCGTCTTGGACGGCGGCTTACCTTGAGGCCTCCACTGCCTAACCAGCCGATGTGCGGCATTCACCAATTTCATCACGAACGGTCACGAATGATGTGGGGTAGTCCGTGCTGACGGCCAGCGGCAGTGGGAAGATTCATACCTTACCGGAAGATGTCGTCAGCCGCATTGCCGCCGGCGAGGTGGTCGAACGCCCGGCTGCGGTGGTCAAAGAGCTCGTTGAAAACAGTGTGGATGCCGGCGCTCGGTCCATCACCGTCGAGGTCAAGGACGGTGGGTTGGCATTGATCCGCGTCACGGACGATGGCGAAGGGATGTCTCGGGAAGACGCCCCACGCGCGTTCGACCGGCATGCCACGAGCAAACTCCGGTCCGATCAGGATCTCTGGTCCATCCGCACGATGGGGTTTCGGGGCGAAGCCTTGCCGAGCATCGCGTCCGTCTCTCGTGTCCGTGTCGCCACGGCGGTGCGGTCTGCCGAAACCGGCATCGAGTTCAGGGTGGAGGGAGGACGGGTCGGAACCATTGCCGAAGCTCCCCCGGTGGCGGGAACCAGCATCGAAGTGGCGGAGTTGTTTTACAATCAGCCGGCACGGAAGAAATTTCTGAAATCGATTCCCACGGAGCTGTCCCATATCAGCCGTGTCATCCAACAAGCCGCGCTCGCCTGGCCGTCAGTACATTTCCGACTGATTCATAACGGAACGGAGATGATCAATTATCCTGCCGTGCAGGCGGAGGGCGATCGAGTCAGCCAAGTCTATCGGCGTCTGTTTGCCGAGCAATGCCGCACTGTCCGGGCGGAGTTTCCGGTTGCCAGGATCAGCGGATATGCTGTCGACCCGGTGCATGCGAGGTCATCGCGGATACCGCAGGAATTATTTTTGAACCGTCGCCCGATTCGGAGTCCCGCGGTGTTGCATGCGGTGGCTGAGGGATATGGGGCCTCTCTCGCCAAGGGATGTCATCCGCTCTTCGTGCTGTTTCTGGATGTCGATCCCGATCGTGTCGATGTGAACGTGCATCCTACCAAGCGAGAGGTCCGGTTTGCGGAGCCCGACATGATTCATCAACTGGTGCGGCGCGCAGTTCGTCAGGCCATGGATACATCCATGCCGTTCGCAGGTGCTGCCGGATTATCGACTGCGAGCGAAGTAGCGGCGAGCAGATCTACATGGAGTCCGGCTGCGGGAGCGCCTCACCGCCAAACCGCATCAGGTAGGACCGGTGCCGATGACGTGTCGTCGCCGGTTCGGATAAGCGCAGGGGCCGGTGTGTCGTCAGAGTCAGAAACGCAACTGGTGTTTGTCAGTGAAACGGCCGAGCCGTACGGGAACGTTCCTGTGGCAGAGGTGGCCGCGTTGGGGCAGCTCAAGCGGACATTTTTGGTCGTTCGGATGGGGGGCGATCTGGTCGTCATCGACCAGCACACGGCGCATGAGCGGGTGCTCTTCGAACGCTTGTACCGCGCTTGGACGGTTCAGGGTATTCACGCTCAACCGTTGCTGCTTCCTGAGACGGTTGAGCTGTCTCCGCCGCATGCAGCCTTACTCCTCCGTTATCATGGCGATCTGGAAAAGCTGGGGTTGGAGCTTGAGCCCTTCGGGGCATCGGCGGTGCTGATTCGGTCCGTCCCTATGGGCCTCGGTAAGATCAAGCCGGACGCGTTCCTGGAGGATCTGCTTGATGACCTGGATCAATGGGATCGTGCCTCTACGGTGGAGATGAAAGTTCGGCCGGTGTTGGCGTCATTAGCCTGTCACGGAGCGGTGAGAGCCGGGCGCGCGATGGAACTGCCGGAGATCAAGGCGTTGGTAGAAGACTGGCGGACCGAGGGAGAGATGACCACCTGTCCCCATGGCCGGCGCACCGTGTTCCGTCTCAGTACGGATGACTTGGAAAAAATGTTCGGGCGGGCCGGATGGTAGGAGAGTTTTTGAAGGGTGTGAAAGCCGTAGAACGGGTCATGTCCGAGTTATCGAAGATTCAATGTCAACGTCGGCCGTTGGTGGTGGTACTCGGCCCTACTGCGGTGGGGAAGAGCCGTGTGGCCGTACAGGTGGCGAAACATTTCGGCACCGAGGTGCTGACGGCCGACTCGCGCCAAGTGTATCGCGGCATGGATTTGGGCACGGACAAGCCGTCGGTCGATGAGCGTCAGGGAGTGCCGCATCGCTTAATTGATTTGGCTGATCCCGATGAGGCGTTTAACGCCGGCTGCTATCGGCGGGCGGCATTGGCGGAACTCGATCGGCTCTATGCGTCGAAGCGATTGCCGTTGGTCGGCGGCGGGACCGGGTTATATATCCGCGCGCTGGTGCACGGGCTCTGTCCGGCCCCCCAGGCGGATCAGAGCCTCAGGGCTGAACTCAAAAAACTCAGCGAAGAACAGGGGCGTGATCGCCTGTATGCGGAACTGGTGAAGGCCGACCCAGATGCGGCGGCGCGCGTGCATCCCAACGATGAACCGAAGATCATTCGAGCCTTGGAGGTGCACCGACTCACAGGTTTGCCGATGTCGGCGGCGCATCGCCAGCACGGGTTTCGCGAGGCGCCTTTTACCACGCTGCTCATCGGACTCCAGAGGCCCAAGGAGGAGCTGTATCGAAGGATTGAGGAACGAATCGATTGGCAGTTGGCTCACGGAATGGTAAAAGAGACGCGGTCGTTGCTCGAGCGCGGGTACGGCAGACATTTGGGAGCTATGAAGGGATTGGGGTATCGGCACGTGGCGGCTTACGCGGCCGGCGAATACGACGAGGCGGAGATGGTCAGGCTGTTCAAACGCGACACCAGGCGATTCGCCAAACGGCAGATGACCTGGTTTCGGACGGAGCCGGGGATTCACTGGATGTCGATCGGAAAGGACGAGACGTCTGAGCTGACGAGTCGACGTGTAGTGTCATGCATAGAACAGTTTTTGGGCAACGTGGAGTCAGGTGCGCATTCGATCGCAATGCAGCCGGCTGGCATGAAAGAGGAATCGGTATGAAAGGCAAGCGGACGGAGCAGAACTCGATCGGGGTGATCGGAGGGAGCGGGCTGTACGACATTGAAGGGCTGACATCGGTGCGCAGGGTTCAGGTGCGCACGCCGTTTGGCGCGCCGTCCGATGCGATCACGGTTGGAACGCTTGGCGGGGTCGCGGTCGCGTTCCTCTCGCGGCATGGGCGCGGACACAAACTGAATCCGAGCGAAATCAATTATCGGGCCAATATTTATGCGCTGAAATCTTTGGGCGTCACGCGCGTGATCTCGGTGAGTGCGGTAGGGAGCATGAAGGAATCGATCCGCCCGGGCGATGTAGTGATGCCCGATCAGTTCATTGATCTGACCAAACGGCGCGTGTCCACATTTTTTGAGGGCGGGATGGTGGCGCATGTCGCCTTCGGCGAACCGATTTGTGATTCGTTGGCGCGGAACATTGTTTCCGCCGGTCAGCAGGCGGGGGCCACGCTCCATCGGGGCGGTACGTACCTGTGCATGGAAGGCCCGCAGTTTTCGACGAAAGCGGAGTCGCGGCTCTACCGGCAGTGGGGAGTCGATGTGATTGGAATGACCAACATGCCCGAAGCCAAACTGGCGCGTGAAGCGGAGCTCTGCTATGCCACGATGGCGTTGGTGACGGACTACGATTGCTGGCACGAGACGGAAGAGGCTGTGACGGTTGAGGCGATTCTCGCCACGCTGCATCAAAACGTGGCGCTGGCCAAGAGGATCGTGCAGGCCGTGATGCCGTCCCTGGCTGGACGCTGTGAATGCGCCTGCGGGCAGGCGTTGGACAATGCGATCGTGACGGAGCGGCGCAGTCTATCGGTTGCCGCGAAGAAAAAGTTAAGGCTGCTGACCCGCCGTATTTTTGAGAGAACGAAAGGAACGGGCTGAATCATGGGAAAATTGTTGGTGGTAGGATCCGTCGCGCTCGATACGGTCAAAACCCCCTTCGGCGAGGGCACGGAGATTCTTGGCGGGTCGGCGACCTATTTCTCAACAGCCGCCAGTTTCTTTACGTCGGTCGCGCTCATTGCCGTGGTCGGAGAGGATTTTCCTCAACAGCATATTGCGTTTCTCAAAAGCCGAGGGATCGATCTCACAGGTCTGGAGCGGCGTCCAGGGGCGACCTTTCGTTGGAAGGGCGAATACACGCATCAGCTGAACGAAGCCCATACGTTGGATACCCAGCTCAATGTGTTCGAAACGTTTCGTCCTCAGATTCCGGAGGCCTATCGGGAACCAGACGTATTGTTCCTTGGAAATATTCACCCTGAGCTACAACTCGATGTTTTGCAGAAGGTGAAACGCCCGTCCTTAGTCGCCTGCGACACGATGAATTTTTGGATCAACGGCCAGCGTGACGCGCTCTGGAAAGTGTTGGAGAAGGTTGATGTGCTGATCATCAACGACGGCGAGGCGCGGGCGCTGGGACAGGATTCGAATTTGGTCAAGGTGGCGAAACTCGTGCTGTCTCGTGGGCCCAAACATCTCATCATCAAGCGCGGCGAGTACGGTGTGCTGATGTTCAACGAGAAGCAGGTGTTCGGCGCTCCGGCGTTTCCGCTGGAAGACGTGCGCGATCCGACGGGAGCCGGTGATACCTTTGCCGGCGGGTTTTTGGGGTATCTGGCGGCAACGGGGAATCAGTCTCCCGAAGCCATGAAGCAGGCGATCATCTTCGGGAGCGTCATGGCGTCGTTTACTGTAGAATCCTTTAGTCTTGACCGATTGCGCATCCTGGATTACAAAGAAGTGCAGGATCGGTTCAGAGAGTTCAAACGCTTGACGCAGTTTGAGGATATTCGGTGAATCGCATGTCGCGTACGAGAACGCAGCGGATGTCTTTGTGTGCCGGAGGACTACGCTGGACGCTGCTCTGCGTAGGAACAATGAGCCTGCTTGGAGGCTGCGTCATCGGAAATGAGGAGACGACCAAGAAATCTCAAGGCTACTATCAGGAAGGGCTGGCCACTCTTGGGCAGGATCGCCAGAAAGCCTTCGTGGCGTTTCAGAAATCCGTACAGTTAAATCCCAACAATAAAGAATCACGGTACGCGCTGGGGCATGTGTATGCTTTGCAAGGGAAACTGGCCCAGGCTGAGGTGGAATTTCGCGCCGCGGTCAGGATCGACGGGGACTATTCCGAGGCCTATACCTATCTTGGCCAAGTGTTGGCCAATCAAAGCCGGTGGGATGAGGCGATCAGTTGTTACCGGCAGGCGTTGACCAACCCGCTTTATGCGACACCGGATCTGGCGCGGTTTCATTTGGGGCGTGCGCTGGCGCAAAAGGGTGACTTCCAAGCCTCGATGGAGGCGCTCGAAGATGCGATGACCGTTAGTCCGCCGAGCATACCACCTGCCATGACGAATCTGGAGTTGGGGCGGGTATACTATAAGCTGGGCTATATGGATAGGGCCCGAGAGACGTTGAAAAAAGTGACAACTTTGGACAAGGGCGGGGAATATGCGGCAGCCGCCACGGAATTATTGGCTCGCTTGAAGTAGTAGAGGCGCTATGGAATCGGTCGGAGAGTTTTTCAGGCAAGTCAGGGAAGCCAAGGGGCTGACAGTCGACGAAGTCTCGTCCAAGACGCGTATCCGGTCGGATTTCGTCAAAGCGCTGGAAGACGGAAATTTTGCCAAGCTGCCCGATCAAGTATTCGCCCGGGGGTTCGTGCGGTCGTATGCGCGCTCGCTTGGACTGGATGAAGAAGACGCCATCCACCGGTTCGCCCAGTCGTCGGGATCCTTTTATGAAAAGCAGGACGAACGGGAGCGACTTAAGGCTCGCCAGGTCGAGGAGGATCGGAAGCGCGAGGCCAATCGGAAAACGGTGATGGTGGCGGTCGGAATTGCCGTACTGACGCTCGTGTTTCTGTTGAGCCGGGAGCAGCCGTCGACGGTCAAACAAGGCAGCGCCGAACCAGCCGCGGTCAAGCGCACTGCGCAAGCCTCTAAAGAGGCGCCGGTTGCCGCTCCGCGTCACGAGCCGGAGTCCGTGGTTGATGCACCGAAACCAGCTGAGGTCGCTGCGGCGTCGACCCCACCGGCGGAGACGCGTCGGCCTGAACTGCCCATCCCACCGCCCATCGCATCCAAGCCGGATATTGAGCCGATCTCGATGGTCTCCCCTGGGGCGGATGGACCGTTGGGAGGGATTTCTCTGGAGGGGGGATCGCCAGGAGCGGATGGTCAGCTTGTGTTGGATTTGGAGGCGACGGAATTGAGTTGGGTCGTTGTCCAAATCGACAACGGCAGCCCGCAAGAATCGCTGTTGCGGCCTGGAGAAAAGGCACAGTGGAAAGGGCAAGATCAATTCATCCTGACCCTGGGCAACGCCGGCGGGGTGAAAGCGGAATTGAATGGAAAACCCCATAAGCCGTTCGGACCCAGCGGTAAGGTCGCGCGTGACATCGTGCTGAAGCGATAACTCCTCTTGTCGTATCATCCGTCGTTCCCCTCCTCCGCCTCCCTTCAAGCATCCAGGTCCCGTCAGATATGGCGGAGTTCTTAGATGTAGGAATGCCCACAGGATGCTCAAAAAGGCCGTTCAGCAAGGCCGCAGCAAGCGAAGAGGCGGAGGCGTACGTTTTCGGTACGTTGAGCCTCTGAGCGACGCGAGAACGACGCTGGCGGACTTTTTCAGCATCCTGCTGCCTCGTGGAACATGGGGCGTGGAAGCACGGTTGAGGCGCAAAGGTGTCACGAACGCGAGGGGGCCTGAGGCACGGAGCACCGAGAGATCTCTAAATGCTGAGATTCTGAGGGCTTCTCTAGTTCGCAATTGGCACGAGGCTTGAACTCCTGTTGCTTAGGAGCGAAGGAATTGACTGACGAACAGGGAACGATTTCTTGACAGGAAATCGGAGGCGTTGATATAGTCCGTCCGTTTTACCGGTCGCTTGCCGGTCCTGTCGAGACGCTGGCGCTTCAACTGAGTGCAAGAGGGAGTGGGTCAAACACAAAGGAGGACGTGTGATGGGGTATCTGTCCAAGTTTTTGGGAGTCACTGCGGCGGTGTTGATGTTGTCGGCTTCAGTGGTCGGCGCGGAGGAGAAGGATCCATTGAAGACCCGTGTTCCGGCCGATCAGCTCGCGGATGCGAAAGCCAATAAGAACCCGATTGCCTCTTCTCCGGAGAGCATTGCCAAGGGCAAGGCGCTCTACGAGGGGAAGGGCACCTGCTTCAATTGCCACGGGAAGAACGGAGACGGACAGGGCGAAGCGGGCAAGATCTTGAATCCGAGCCCTCGCGATTTCACCAACTGCAAGTTCCATAAGAAGCGGAAAGACGGCGAGCTCTTGTGGATCATCAAGAACGGCAGCGCGGGCACAGGCATGGTCTCGTTGATTCCGGCCGCGATCACTGAAGAAGAGGCCTGGAACATCATCAATTACGAGCGGAGCTTCTGCAAGGGCGAGTAACCGTCCGACGAAGAGCGTTCCGAGTCTGAAGAGGGTGGGGAAGCGATTCCCCACCCTCTTTGTTTTCGAAGAAGCTAAGCATTGTAAAGTTTCTTGCCGAGCTGTAGGTCTGTCTCACCGATGGCGGATGTGCTGACCTAGAGGTCTCAGCGCGTTTCGACGCTGGTCAGCGCGGCGAGTTCCCGCGGCGTATCTTTGAGGTGGTACTCACTGGTCGGCCGAGATCACGATGACTTCCCATTCATGTATTCCTCGGTGGTGTGGCGAGGGCAAGTGTGGTGGGCTTCCTCGGACTTGGCCTAGCGTTTATTTGTTTCGTGTCAGGCCGATCACTAATCCGCTAATGCCGACGACTCCGCCCAGGAGCAGGAAAAAGATTTGCTGCTCGGCAGTGAGGAGTCTGTCTGGGGCGGCCAGTCGACACCGAGGCCTAGGGCGATCAGAGCTATCCCAAGGCAGAGAAGCAGTTTCGAGCGCCGGGCCATGCCGCATAGTACTCTTCCTCGGTAGGCTCGTCGACCGACGACAGAACAGAGTGGACGCCGTCATTCGGTTATAGGCTGAGTAAACATTCAGTCGGCGGATCAGGGTGTTTCTGATCCAGTGAGAGCAGCGAGCCTGGATAAGACGAGCGAGGCGGCTGGGTCGTTTAAGGTGAGAGCTGGTGCGATCTGAGGGCGCTGTTCTGTGTTGAATTGGGCTTTCGCCGCCCAGGAGACTTTCTGCCGCACATAGCCCGCGAGTTCGCCCAGTGTGACGGCCGTATCCCGATTCGTATCGGCCTCTCCCCGCAACCCCCGCAGCAGGTAGTAGGTGAACAGGCCATAGCGATGTCGGCTGTCTTCAAGGCCTTGCGCCAGATCCTCGCCACCGATCAGCCGAATCCTATTCTCTCCCCCGACCGTCCACTGGGGTGCAGCGGGCTTGGTGTTGGGTTTGGTGGGGAGTCGGGTCACGAGACCGTCGAAGATGAACAAAATCTGTTTGGCCTTACCTTTGGCGAGGGCCGATTCCAGATCTCTGAGTGGGTAGAGGAGGTGCCCTGTTGCTGGACGGCCGTCGTGAGGGACCAGGAGGATGTCGCCGGATGGCGCCACCATGGCCTGCCCTGAGAAATAGACGATCACAACCGCTTGTTCGGCTGCATGCAATTGCGGCCAGTTGGACAGCACGTCGGCGAGATTCGCTCGGCCTGCCTTGGCATCTCGGAGCAGGCGTACATTGGAGGGCGGTACGCCGCCGAGGGACTGGAAGTAATTGGCTACCATGTCCGCATCTCTAGATGCATAACGGCGCGAGACGATGCCTGTATCGCGATAGACACCGGCTCCTATGGAGACGACGTAGATCTGGGGTTGGTGAAAAACCGAGACTGGAGCAGGGATTCGGTCCACGTCGTCGGCTCCGGCGCCAGCCGGCTGAATGATGAACAGCAGCGCCTGAGGCCGTGTGGCGGCTCCCCCTGATTCGGTGACGGACACACGGATCTCGACCTGTTGCGGTTGAGGACTTGAGGGTAAGGTTGCCACGAACTCCAGCGACTTGGTTTCCCCCGGTTGTAGCGGGGGAATTGTCAGCGTCGTCGACAGAAATTGTTCGATAACCGATGGTGTGCCGGTGAGCGAGGCCGAAGCATTCTGGATCGGGCTTGAGCCGGTATTGACAACATCTATGCGCACGCGAATCTGTTCGCCGCTCTCCAGAAATAAATTGCCGTTCTCATCGAGCAGCAGGGCTTTGAAGCGAAGTTTCGACGGCGACACAGATGTGGGTATGGACGAGACGGTATCGGACAGCGGTTCTCCCATGGAAGGGAATTCCAGGTGCCTGGCACAACCGGCGAGCAGTAGGACGGCACATCCGGCCAGACATACAGCGGAGAATGGTCGGCAGGAAAATGTTTTGCTGGAAGGGGTCACGATGGAGCCTGTTGATACCTTTTCGTGCCACCGTACTGGGAAGATGGGGCAAAAGCAACCGTCGATTCGCCAGGCCGGTGCGGCTCAATTTCTTGGGACTTTTCCTCTTTGAAGCCCAAGGAAAGTTTAGTGTAAGATGACACGTTCATGGCGTGTCTGCTTCGTATGAACATAGCGTGTTTGGTTTGAGAAGAAGCCGGTCAGTACTGGTAGTGGTGTGCCTTATAGGATCGGGATGAGATCAATCTTCTGGAGGACTATTCCTATGGAGTATCGACGTCAACCCATGACCATGTGGTCGATTGGCGGTGGATTGCTGTTGGGTTTCTGTGCCCTTGTGGGCCTTGAGGGTGGGATGTCTGCCTCAGCTGCCGGCGTTCCGCCGGCATTTGCTCAGGGCTTTTCCGAGATCGTGAAAAAAACGACGCCCGCAGTCGTCAATATTGCCGTGACCGGCGGAGGGGAAGGGGGGCGCCGCCGCGGTGGATTGCCTCCGGGGCCGTTTGGAAAACCGCCTGGTGAGGAGCCGGGTGGAGAGGAATTGCCGACACCACCGCCGATGCCTCACACGCCGCCTGCGCCGCATGGTCGGCCGGACCAGAGTGCGGGATCAGGCGTCGTCGTCGATCCGAATGGCTTTATCGTCACGAACAATCACGTCGTTGAAGGGGCGAGCCAGATCACGGTGACCTTGAACGACCGGCGTGAGTTCTCCGCCAAGGTTATCGGCACCGATCCGAAGACCGATTTGGCCGTCATCAAAATTGAGGCCAAGGATCTGCAGTCGCTCAAGTGGGCGGAGTACGACAAATTGCAGGTGGGCGATCTCGTCCTGGCCGTGGGCAGCCCCTTCGGATTGAGTTCGACGGTGACGCTTGGCATCATCAGCGCTCTGGGGCGAGGCAATGTCGGCATCGCCGACTATGAAGACTTCATCCAGACTGATGCCGCGATCAACCCCGGCAATTCCGGCGGGGCGCTCGTGAACATGAACGGCGATCTGATCGGGATCAATACGGCCATTTTTTCGAGGACGGGCGGTTCTGAAGGCGTCGGCTTCGCGATTCCCAGCAGTATTGCGCTCGATATTGTCGAAAGTCTCCAGCGGACGGGGAAGGTTGTGCGGGGCTGGATGGGAGTGGCCATCCAGGAAATCACACCGGCATTGGCCAAATCATTCAAGCTGCCTGAGCATCGCAAAGGCGTACTGATCAGCGACGTCAATGAAAGCGGGCCGTCGCAAACCGCCGGGATCAAGCGGGGCGATGTCGTGGTGGCGTTCAACGGCAAGGATATTCAGAGCGTCAGCCAGCTTCGGAACCTCGTGGCGCGGACGATGGTCGGGAAAGACGCGCTGATCAAAGTGCTTCGCGAGGGCAAGGAGCAGACGATTGCCGTGAAGGTTGCCGAACGTCCATCGGATGAAATGCTGGCGAAGAAAGAGCCGGCGCCGCCGAAGGAGCCGGGCGAAACCATCAAGCCACCGGATAATGTCCTGGCATCTCTTCGCGTTCAGGCGTTGGACAATGTGTTGATGAGCCAATTGAACATTTCCGCGAAGACGACAGGGGTGGTTATCGTCTCGGTGGAAGGCGGCGGACAGGCGGAAGCTGCGGGGTTGCAGCGTGGCGACGTGATCCAAGAAGTGAACCACGAAACGATCAAGACCATGGACGAGTATCAAAAGGCCGTCGGCAAGATTAAGAAGGAAGAATTAGCGGTCTTATTGGTCAATCGACAGGGAAACAGTCTGTTCGTGGCCGTAAATCCTAAGTGAGGGGTTGTGCTGGACGCATTCAATCGCTGGCTGCAAGATTCGGTCTTCAAGCCGCTCGAAGACAAGAAAATGCCGGTTATGGAGCACCTGGTGGAGCTCCAAGTGCGGATGACCCGCACGGTGATCGTCATGGCAGTCGTGTTTCTGGGAACGTTTTTCTATGCGGACACCTTGGTGAAATGGCTTCGCATTCCCCTCCAGAACATGTTTGTGCCGAGTACCTTGTCTTGGGAGCCGACGGACCTGCCGACGGTCCCATTTGTGTTTCTGGCGCCGGCTGAGGCGCTGTGGCAGAACGTCAAGGTCGCGGGACTGTTCGCGATCGTGCTGGCGACTCCTTATGTGCTGTACGAAATCTGGCGGTTCGTGGTACCGGGACTGCATGCACAGGAACGGCGGTTCGTCGGCCCGTTTGTCTGTGTCAGTACTGCGGCGTTTTACGGTGGTGTGGGCTTCTCTTTTTTCTTTGTGCTCCCGTTCGCGCTGAATTTTCTGATTTCCTACGGTGTCAACGCGGGATTTGCCCCTCAAATTTCGATTGCGCAGTATGTCGGGTTCGCGCTGTGGTTCCTGATGGTATTCGGACTGATTTTCGAAGTGCCGCTCGCAATCACGCTGATGGCCAAACTGGGGTGGGTCGATGCGCCGTTTCTGATTCGATATTGGAAATGGGCACTGCTGGGCTCGTTCATCATCGCCGCAATTCTTACTCCCACGCCCGATCCATTTAACCAGTGTCTCATGGCAGGCCCCATGTTTCTGCTCTACTGGGTCGGCATTTTCGGCGCCAAGTTTTTCGGCAAGCAGAAGCCTGCCGAGGACAAACTCGCCGGTGGGCCGGCGATGACCATGGCGACAGCGGGAGCCGGGATGGCTGGCGCATCGTCGTCAAAGTCTTCGGGAAGCGAGTACGTCGGGGTTCCCTCATCGGGCCAACGGCGCTAGATGCCGGGAGCAGGGAAATCCAAACCTGTTGAAAAGAAGTATCAGCAGGATGGTCAAAAGGGCCGGCCAGCAAGGCCGCAGCGAGTGAAGAGGCGAGGCATACTCTGAGTCGTATGTTGAGCCTCTAAGCGATGCGAGAACGCTGCTGGCGGACTTTTTCAACATCCTGCTAAAAGGATGACGCAATGGGACGTGAACTGAATGTGATTAGCAGCGAGGGAAGCGACGCCTGCACCTACCTGTGGGCCTGTGCTATCTGCGACGAGAATGAGCGGTGCCAGAAAGACAAGGAAGGGCACAGCCGCTGGCTCGTGGCCAAACGAATGGAGCGGATCGAGCACAAGGTGCTCATCATGAGCAATAAGGGCGGGGTGGGCAAAAGTACCTGCACGACGAATATCGCCGTCAGTCTTGCGCTCAAAGGGTGGCATGTCGGCATCTGCGACATGGATATTCATGGGCCCAACATTCCCAAGATGGTGGGAGCCGAAGGACAAAAACTCAAGATCAGCACAGGCGGCGGGATCATCCCGTTTCAGGCGTACAATCTGAAAATCGCGTCGATGTCGTTTCTTTTGCAGAATTCAGATGACCCGATCATCTGGCGCGACGCATACAAATATGAGTTCGTCAATCAGCTGCTTGGCGGGGTGGAGTGGCAGG
>JADMIO010361716.1_pt1 | contig 19104 bp, 16 predicted proteins | sample 8958161 | NCBI WGS metagenome assembly JADMIO01 (sample SAMN16585339, study PRJNA669376) | soil metagenome | isolation source: Crop rotation soil | place: USA: Cullars Rotation, Alabama | collected 2011
GCCGCGACTTCAAGTCACGTGAATTCCAAGCTTCGGATCCCACTGTGCTGGAAAGCAGGCGTTGATTCAGGGGGTCCATCATGTTCCGCATTGGCTTCCTGCTTGGGTTCCTCTCGGTCCTGCTCTCCCCGCTGAGCGCAGGGGCCCAATTCGCGCCATCGCTCGTTCCACCCAACCCGCTCTACCAGCACCCCGCCTATGGATATCAATTGAACTTCGGCGCGACGGTGCCGACGGCCTTTGGCCGCACCTTCGTCGGGCTGACCGTGCCGCTCACGCGGGCCCCGCAAATCTTTTCCCCGAACATGGGCTACTCCGCGCCGTATTCCTGGAGTGGCGGTCGTGTGCCGAGCACTGGCTACATGACCGGCAGCATCGGCCGTTACGATTCCTATTCGGTCCAGCGCGACTTTGAAAAGGCTCAGCGCGACGCCACCTTGAACTGGCGCAATCCTGACGCGGCCAGGAATCTCATCAACAATCAGTGGGCCTACGAGAAGATCGGGATGACCCCCGCCGCGGCTGCGGCCGCGTCGAAAGATAATACCGAGGCATTGATGACCGCGCTGCACGCGCGGACGGAAACGGAGGTCGCTTCGGGCGAAGCACTCAACCACATCCTGGCCGCGATCGTGGCGGCGGAAGCGAAGGGAGGCAAGGGCGTCTCGGCATTTCTTCCACCGCAAGTTCTGGGCGAGGTTCGCTTCGCTGGCAAGACGGGGGAAGTCCTGAACCTGCTGCGGCAAGCGGGACACCTGCCATTCCCGGCGGCATTCGAGACGCCCGAGCTCCGGCCGATGCGTGACGCGATCGAGCGCGACATCTCCGCCCTGGCCGCGCCGATGCTTCTCGGCAAGCCGTATGAAGCCGGCAAGCTCGCGGTACTGGAAGCCGATCTCAAGAAGGCCGAACTCGCATCGCCCATCGTCATCCGGGAGCAGTCATTCGAGGACGCGATCGCGACCCGACGTTTCCTCAATCAACTGGCCGGGCTGACCCGAACGCTTCGCGCGGGCGGAACGACGGGTCTTTTGAATCCGGCCTGGGCCACGGACGGCGCGAGCGTGGCCGACCTCGTCAAACACATGGCGAAGTACAAGATTCAATTCGGGCCTTCGGCGGAAGGGAACGAACCGTCGTACCTCGCGGTCCATCGCGCTTTGACGACCTATCTATTCGTGCTGACACAGCCGAAGAAGGAGCGATAGTGGTCCGCAAATGCAGCTCCCCGCGTTGCATCTGACTCTTTCATCTCATCCCAAACCGACTTCGGGCTTGGTCGTTAGGCCCGATTGGATATAACTGCTTCCGGGAACACCCCGGCTGCGGGAGACCGTTTCGGGGCGGAATCTCTGCCCATTAAGGAAAGGGAAGGCCGGAGGCATGAAGCGCGCTCTCATTACTGGGGTGACGGGTCAGGATGGTAGCTACCTCTCCGACCTCCTCCTGGAAAAAGGATACGAGGTCCACGGCATCGTTCGTCGATCGAGCACCGAGACCTTCGATCGCATCGCCCATCTCGCCGGGCGCATTCACCTCCATCAGGCCGACCTGCTCGATCAGCTATCGATCGTCGATGTCGTGAAGGAGACCCAGCCGGACGAGATTTACAACCTCGCGGCCATGAGTTTCGTGCCGACGAGTTGGAAGCAGCCCGTCTTGACCGGCGAGTTCACCGCCATCGGCGTCACGCGCGTGCTGGAGGCCGTGCGCCTTCTGGGGAAGGGGCGGATCAAGTTCTACCAGGCGTCATCGAGTGAGATGTTCGGTAAGGTCGTGGAAGTGCCGCAGCGTGAGAGCACGCCCTTCTATCCGCGCAGCCCCTATGGCGTCGCCAAGGTCTACGGCCACTGGATTACCGTGAATTATCGCGAAAGCTACGACATGTTCTGTTGTAGTGGGATACTCTTCAATCACGAGAGCGAGCGGCGCGGCCGCGAATTCGTCACGCGAAAAGTCACTGACGGCGTGGCCCGCATCAAGCTGGGATTGGCGAGGAACCTCAAGCTCGGCAATCTCGACTCCAAGCGCGACTGGGGCTTCGCGGGCGATTACGTCCATGCGATGTGGTTGATGCTTCAACAGGACAAACCCGACGATTTCGTTGTCGCCACCGGCGAAACGCACACCGTCAAACGGCTGGTCGAACTCGCCTTCGGCGCGGTCGGGCTCGACTGGAAGAAGTACGTCGAGATCGATCCCTCGCTCGTTCGACCCGCGGAAGTCGATCTCCTGATCGGCGATCCTTCAAAGGCTCGCGCCGTCCTGGGCTGGAAACCCGTAGTGACCTTCGAGAAACTGGTGGAGCGCATGGTTCAGGCCGACCTCGCCCGCCTGCAGGGGCAACCCGTCCCGGACTTCAAGGCTCGAGGTATTTAAGATTGCCGATTGATGATTGACGATTGGCTGACCTCGATCGACTCGCTCTGGGACTCTTATCAATCATCAATCGGCAATCTGAAATCCCATGCGCATCCTGATCACCGGAATGACCGGCTTCGTTGGCGGGCACCTGGTCGAAAGCCTGGTGAAGCGCGGCGATGCGCTCTTCGGTTTCTGCCGACGCGGACAGTGGCCGGCCAACCTGGCCCATCTGGCGGGAAAGGCCGAACTCCTGCCTGGCGAACTCACCGATGGCTCGCGCGTGGAGGCGGTGCTGAATCACGCGCGACCGGACTGGGTCATTCATCTGGCGGGATATGCCAATCCCGGCCGCTCCCACGCGGAAGCCGATCAGTGCTGGACCGACAACCTCGGAGGTACGCGGTCACTTTACGACGCCATCACGCGCACCAACCTGCAACCGCGAATCCTCTACGTCTCCACCGGATTGATCTACGGTGAACCGGATGATCCCGACGGTGCATGCGATGAGCGGACCACTCTGAAGCCCGCCACGCCCTACGCCACCAGCAAGGCCGCGGCCGACATCCTCAGCTATCAATACACGCGTAACCCCGGTCTCGACATCGTCCGCATTCGGCTCTTCAACCAGATCGGACCCCGACAAAGCGCGGATTATGCCGCGGCGAACTTCGCCCGCCAGATCGCGGCCGCTGAGGCCGGGCGACAGCCGCCTGTCATCGAGACCGGCGACCTGACCGCCCGTCGCGACATCACCGACGTGCGCGACATGGTTGCGGCCTTCCCTCTTCTGCTCGAAACAGGCCGCCCGGGTGAAGCCTACAACGCCGGTCGCGGCGAGACTTACCGCATTCAGGACCTGCTCGATCGGCTCATCGCCCAGTCGCGCGTCCGGCTCGAAGTCCGGCAGCGCAGCGAGCCGGCGCGCAAGGCCGATACTGCCGTGACTCGCGCGGACTCGCGCAAACTCTGCCAGGCAACCGGCTGGAGCCCGCGCATCCCCCTCGATCGGACCCTGGCCGATATCCTCGACGACTGGCGAAAAGCGTGATTGCCCATCCTGACGATTTCGACAACCCAGCAGGAAGCGAGGACCGATCGTGAAAGTTGCCGTGATTGGAACGGGTTATGTGGGGCTCGTGACCGGCACCTGTCTCGCCGAAAGTGGCAACGATGTGGTGTGCCTGGATAACAACCCGAAGAAGATCGCGACGCTCAACGACAACCGCCTTCCCATCTACGAGCCGGGTCTGCTCGAACTGGTTCAGCGCAACAAACGCGACGGTCGGCTCTCCTTCAGCGGCGACCTCGCCTCGGTCATTCGCGCCGCCCGGTTGATCTTCATCGCCGTCGGCACACCGCAATCGGAAGCGGGCGATGCCGATCTCAGTTCGGTTTTCGCTGTCACCGATGCCATCGCCGAGGTGCTCCGTTCTCTTGAGGCCGGGAAGACGGGCGATCGCATCGTCATCGTGAAGAGTACCGTTCCAGTCGGCACGAACGCGAAGATCGCCGAGCGGCTCGCGTCGAAGGGTTGTGGTCACGTCGATGTCGCGAGTAATCCCGAGTTCCTGAAGGAAGGCGCGGCTATCGACGACTTCATGAAGCCCGATCGCGTCGTTGTTGGCGTTCGCAAGCCAGAGGTCGGTGAAGTTCTCCGCGAACTCTATGCCCCCTTTCTGCGCACGGAGCGGCCCTTCCTCTTGATGAGTCCCGAATCCGCCGAGATGACCAAGTACGCCGCCAACGCCATGCTGGCCACCAAGATCAGTTTCATCAACGAGGTCGCGAACCTCTGCGACCGGTTGGGCGCGGACATCAACGACGTGCGCAAGGGCATGGGACACGATCAGCGGATCGGCTTCCAGTTCCTCTTCCCTGGCCCCGGCTATGGCGGAAGTTGCTTCCCCAAGGATGTCGAGGCCATCATTGCGATGGGCCGTCAAACGGGACTGCCGCTCAAACTCATGCAGGCCGTCGATGCTGTCAACGACGACCAAAAGCAGGTGCTCTTCCACAAAATCTGGACGCACTTCGCCGGGTCGCTCGCGGGCAAAACGATCGCGATCTGGGGTCTGGCCTTCAAGCCGCGAACCGACGACATCCGCGAAGCGCCGGCTCTCACGCTAATCGATTCCCTTCTCGCTGCTGGGGCCAAAGTGCGCGTCCACGATCCCGAGGCCATGCCGAATGTTCGCGAAGTCTACGGTGAGCGGCTCTACTATGCCGATCGGCCCTATGGGGCGCTGGAAGGGGCCGATGCACTCGTCCTGGTGACCGAATGGCCCGAGTTTCGCAATCCCGATTTCGAGGTGATGAAGAGGCTACTGGCCAACCGCGTGCTATTCGACGGCCGCAATCTCTATGACCACCGCCAGATGGAAACGCTTGGATTCACCTACTACGCCATCGGCCGCGGCCGCCGGCCGGCTGGGAAATGATCAGGTCGTTGCGCCGGCGCCAAGTAACTTTCGCCACCACGGTCTCACTTTGGCTTTGCCTGGATGAGCGTGGACCTGAGTGTGTGGCTCGGCTGGCTCCGGTTCCACCTCGACCGCCTTTTCCTTCGCTTCTTCGTCTGGCGCGGCGATGGCCTGGAGCAAAATCCCCAGCACGACGAGCCCGACCGCGACGCCGTTGAGCGCGGCCTGATTGGCGGAAACCCATTTCACCGCATTGAAGCCCATCGGCGCTTCGAGAAGCAAGAGCGCCGCGTGCGACGCAATGAGGACGCCGGCCAGGCTCGTCAGCAGCATTGTCCAGAGGCGATAGAGCAGGAGGCCAAAGAGCCCGCCAGAGAGGAAGACGGCCCACAATTCCTGAGCTTGCGGGAAGACCCACTGCACCGCCAGCCAGGCTCCGCAGCCGCCGGCCACGAACGCGAACACCTTGGCCAGTTCGAGAGCCATCATTCCGGCCGCGACGGCGATCAGGATGCCCAGCGCCATGATCTGCGTCCCGCCGGCGGCGCGCCCGGCGTTCAGGCCAAGCAACCCCGCCGCCAGTGTGATCCCCGCGACGATCCAGAACCGGTGCCAGCGCCAGCCGAATAGCCAGAGCGCGATCCCCAGGGCGCAAAGCGTGCCGCTCATGGCCGCGGTCAGTCCACGTGCTTCGGCCAGGATATCGGGAACGATGAGTTGCATGTCGCGTTCCGCGCGTTCAATTCGATGTTCAGACCTTATGGGAGCCGCCGGGTGACTGTCAATTCAGAAACCGGCTTCCTTCCATCCTTCCCGCCCGGCATTAACTCTCGATCAGTTGCACATTCACCGTTCGTTCGCGCGGCCCATCGAACTCACAGAAGTAAATCCCCTGCCACGTTCCGAACACCAGATCGCCCTCTTCGATGAGCACCATCACTGAACTTCCCACGAGCGAACTCTTGATGTGCGAATCGCTATTCCCCTCGGCGTGCCGAAAACCGGGCACGTCCTTCGGGATGTGCTGGTTGAGCCAGAGCAACATGTCGTGGACGACATCGGGGTCGGCGTTCTCCTGAATCGTGATCGCCCCTGTTGTGTGTGGGCAATAGACGATGCACGCGCCTGCTTTCAGCCCTTCATCCTGTACGGCGCTTCGCACCTGATCGGTGATTTCGATGAACTCGGTTCGCCGCGTGGTCCTGATGCGGAACGATCTCATATTCGCCCCTCACAGCCGCTCGCCGTATTCTACCCCCTGAAGGCTCCACGGAACGGAGGTCCGCCCATGCGATGGCTATTCAGTCTACCGATTGTCGCGGTCACGCTTACGGTAACGGCACAGCCGGAGCGCCAGGACCTTCAACGGGCGATCAAGGCGGCGGGCGGCTCGGAGGTACTGGCGAAATACCCCGCTGGCCATGTCGTGGGGAAGGGGACCATGACCTTCGCCGGCGCTGAGACGCCCTTCGTCTGCGAGCAGTCGTACCAGATTCCCGGTCGACTGCGGACGGTCGTTCGCTGTGAGGTCAAGGGACAGAAATGGGAACTGGTGCAGGTGCTCAACGGCGAGAAGGCCGCCCAGACCATCAATGGCCGGCCGGCGCCGATCACAGATGCCGGATTGAAGGAATTGCAACTGGCCGGACTCTTGAATGAAGTCGCGCAACTCACGCCGCTCCTGAAAGAGAGCCGCTTTGCGGTCAAAAGCGACAAGCAAGCGAAGGGCGGCCTACTGCTTCACGTTCGCGGTTTCCCAGAACTGCGACTCGGTTTCGACCGCAATTCCGGCCACCTCGTCCGGATCGCCTACAAGTCGACCGATCCCGACACCGCGAAAGAAGCGGAGAACGAGATGACTTTTTCCGAGTTCAAGACCGTTTCGGGTCTGACCAGGCCCATGCACTGCGTCGTGACGCGATCGGGTAAGACCAGTCTCGACCTCACCATCGAGAAGTTCTCTCCGCTCGAACGGATCGATCCCTCGGCCTTCACCCTCCCCGAGTAATCCGAGTCATGCCGCCCATCACATTCGTCGTCGATCGTCGTGAAGCCGGCCAGACGCTCGCGGCCGTACTCCGGTCCCGCTTTGGCCTGAGTTGGTCGCAGGCCAAGCGACTGGTTGAGGGGAAGCACGTTCGTGTCAGCGGGCAGGTCGAGTCGGATGTGGCCCGGCGGCTTCGCGCGGGGAAAAGGGTGGACCTGGCAGCAGGGACCATCGAACGGAAGGAGTCAGGCGCCAGGAGTCAGGAGACAGGGGACAGGAGGGGGGAGACCAGAGGCAGGAAAGAGCCGAGACGGCAACCCAAAGAACGAACGCGCGAGTCAAAACCAGCTTCACCGGGTCTTGCGACGCAGGGCGGGCAGGGAATTGAGATCGTCTATTCCGACGATGCAGTCGTGGTTGTCAACAAGCCCGCGGGCCTCACGACCATGCGGCACAAGGAGGAAGCGGCCGAGTTCGGCGAGCGCGGCCGCAAGTTCCTTCCCAAAACGGTGGCGGACCTGCTTCCCGGACTGCTCGGCGCGCCGACTCGGCCGGTCATCGCGGTTCATCGCATTGACCGCGATACCTCGGGGCTCGTGCTCTTCGCGCGGAATCGCGCCACCGCCGAAAACCTGATGAAGCAATTCCGCAAGCACACTGTCGATCGTCGCTACCTGGCGCTGACTCGCGGCATCCCAGGTGCGGGGCGAATCGAATCGATCCTGGTCCGTGATCGTGGCGATGGCCGTCGTGGCAGCACGCGCAAGACCAATCCGCCGGATGGCAAGCGGGCGGTGACGCACATCAAGGTGCTGGAGACGTTTGACGGCTTTTCCCTGGTCGAGTGCCGCCTCGAAACCGGCCGGACGCATCAGGTTCGCATTCATCTCGGCGAAGCGAGCGCGCCGCTCTGCGGCGAAACGGTCTACGACCGACCGATCAACGGTAAGCCATTGCCCGATGGAAGTGGCGCAGTGCGACCAATGCTCCACGCTGTGCGGCTCGGCTTCACACACCCCGAGACCGGCGACGTCATGACCTGGGAAGTTCCGCCGCCGGAGGACTTCACGAAGGTGCTGAAGAGACTGCAAGATAGCTGACTGGACTGAGAGGACGAAGAAGCCCTGCCGGCCCCATCAGTCCTGTGACACGCTCACGGGCTCTTTGGACTGCTCGACGCTGCTTTCCTCTGTCGTTGCTGGCGGTGCCGTTCGCATCTTCCCCACCAGCACCATCGAGATCACCCCCGCCACCGCCGCGACAATCCCCACCATCGGATAGCCGGTCATCTTGCCATCGTCGGTTTGCGTGATGAGCATACCGGCAATCAGGGGCGCGAGGAATGTGGCCATGTGCTGGACCGATGTGTTCAAGCTCATGAACGAGCCGCGAATACGCGGTTCCGCGGTGCCAAGCAGCATCGCCTGCGCGGGCACTACTCGTCCGGCCGAAACGACCATGAACGCGGCCAGCACCAGCGTCGCCAGCCAGAGCGATACGGGCGGTAGGTTCGTGATGGTGAGGCCGGTAACGATGGTGAGGAGCATGAGCACGCGCACCAGACGGAGCCGATTGTAGCGGTCGGAGAGCCGGCCGATGGCATTCATGCCAACCAGTGTCAGGATGCCGCCGATCAGATAAATGATGGCCAGCTTGTCCTCGCCCCAGCCATTCGTGGCACTGAGATAAGGGCCAGAGAACGATGCGACTGTAAACGTCCCAAGGATCATGAAGAACGAGAACCCGAACGCCCAGAGATGGCGCGGTTCATGAATCACATTCAGGAACTCGATCCACGGATGGCGGCGCGGATGGCTGAGATGGCCGCGAACGGCTGGTAGGCGAATCGATGCCACAAGCCACACAATGGCGCTCAAGCCTGCCAGTACGACGAATGGCGCGCCGCGTCCATGCCCATCGGCAATGAGGAGCCCGATCGGCAATCCCATGATTGATGCGACGGCGAATGACGACATTACTGCCCCCGCGGCGCGGCCGCGCTTTTCGGCGGGAAAGACGTCGCCAATGATCGTCATGATCGTTACCGCCGCCAGGCCGCCGAAGACGCCGGCTAGCACTCGTGCCGCGAGCATCAAGCCGAAATTTGGCGCCAGGCCGCAGAGGAGAGTGCTGAGTCCGAATCCGCCGTACATTGTCAGGAGCACGCTCTTCCGATCGAAACGGTCCAGCACGAAGGTCCCAACGAAGCTGGCGAGCCCCGCCGCGAGAGCGTAAGTCGACACCAGGCAGCCAAACTGGAATGGTGTAATGTCGAGCTCGTTCATCAGTCGGTTGCCGAGCGGCATGATGATGACGAAGTCGACCATGTGCGTGAAATGGATCGACATCAGGACGCCAACGAGCGCCCACTCGCCGCGTGTGATTCGGGGCGTCGTTTTCGGTTCCTCGGCGGCCTCGCTCATGTTCTGCCTTCCAGCTCCAGAAAAGGAAGATATAGCGGATTTCCTGTTGAGAATGACAAATCGGTTTCGCTTGTCTCACCAGCGCCGAGTACAAATGAGCCCTCGGCATGGAATTGGGTTCGACCGATAATTACAAAATGGCGGAGGGGCAATTTTCCAGGGGAATTGGGCTCCTTCAGCGTTGTCTGCGACTCCGTCGCCGCGAGGGGCAAATGATTCTGATAAATGCCTGACTATTCGGATCCGATGAATCGAGTCAATTGTTCTCGTTTCGGTCCGGCTTTCGGGAACTTCTGTTACCCGGGTGCGTCAGTACCTATAGCACGGGTAAGAGGTGGCTCGGCCGCAAGTTATTGCAAGAGCGACGCCTTGGGATTAGACTCTCCGGTAGGCCGCCTCCCATCCGGGCAGATGAGAACACGAAGTAGATCGAATGCCCGCCCACGGTACTCACGCTGCCGGCCCAACTTACAAATGGCCAGCCCAATCGGAGCACTCCACATGTTCGGGATCACCGATCGTCGGCATTTCCTGAAACACACCGCGGGTGCTGCCGCGGTCACTCTGCCCGGTATGGAGTTCCTGGCCAAGGTGCGGGCGGCCGCGCCGGAGATGAAGAAGAAGCAGAAAAGCCTGATCATCCTCTGGATGGCCGGCGGTCCGCCGACCATCGACCTCTGGGACATGAAGCCGGGCAGCAACAACGGCGGCCCACACCGGCCGAAGCCCACTGCCGCCAGCGGCATCGAAATCACCGAACACCTGCCCAACGTCGCCAAGCAGTTCAAGCACCTGTCGATCATCCGGTCGCTGAACTCCAAGGAAGGCGACCACAATCGCGGCACGCAGATGATGAACACCGGGCGGCAGCCCAATCCGCTGCTCGATTACCCCTCGATCGGCTCGGTGCTCTCCTTCTATCAGGCCCAGGATGTCGAGGCGATGAAGAACGCCGACCTCCCGGCCTTCATCTCGGTCGGCGGGCCGCGTGGCGGCGCGGGCTTCCTCGGTATGAAGTACGCCCCCTTCAACGTCCAGAACGCCGGCAGCCCTCCCGAGAACGTCAAGTCCCCGGTCGATGACGCCCGCACCGCGCGCCGCAAGGTGCTGTTCGATCGCGTCGAGAGCGGCTTCACCACCAACGCCGGCATGGACGCGGCCCGCGCCCACAAGGAGGTCTACGAGAAGGCTCTCAACCTCGTCGTCTCGTCGCGAAAGGACGTGTTCAGCCTCGACAAGGACGTGGACGGCAAGCCGATCAATACCAAGTTGAAGGAAGAGTACGGCAACGATGGTTTCGGCCGCGCGGCCTTGCTCGCCCGCAAGCTGGTCGAAGCCGGCACCGCCGCCGTGCAGATCACCCTCGGCGGCTGGGACCTCCACAACAACACCCACTCCTCGCTTCTGCGGCCGAACATGCTCCCCAGCCTCGACCGAGCGATGGGAACGCTGGTCAAGGATTTGAACGATCGCGGCAAGCTCAAGGACACCGTGATCGTGTGGATGGGCGACTTCGGCCGCACGCCGCGCATCAACCAGAACGCCGGTCGCGATCACTGGAGCCGCTGCTGGTCGGTGGTCCTGGGCGGTGGAGCGATCAAGGGCGGCGTGGTCCACGGCGCAACCAACGCCGACGGCACCGGCATCGCCAAGGATGAGACAAGCGTCGCCGACCTGTACGGTACGCTCTATCGCGGTCTGGGCATCGACCCGACGCCCGAAACCAACGCCAGCGTCCGCGACAACCTCGGCCGCCCCTACTACATCGCCTCCGAGAAGCCGAATGAGAAGACCGGCTCCTACTGGATCAAGAGCTTGGTCAGTTAAGCCAGCGTGAGATGTTCGACACCTTGATTCGCAACTGAACCGGCCGCGGGTAGGACACCCGCGGCCGGTTCGTTTTGGATTTTACCGAAACGCGCTCTCGTCCAGTTCCCCGCGAGTGCTGTCGTAGCGGGCGCTGAAGAAGCGATCGAGCCGGGGTTTGCTGGCATCGCCGGTGCGGTAACCCGAGGTGAATGCCTTGACGCGCTGGGCGGACGTGCCGTGGGTGTACTGTTCGGGGTGAACAAACCCCGATCCGCTTCGCTTCTGGAGGGTATTGTCGCCGATGGAGTTCGCGCTCTGGATCGCCGATTCCAGGTCGCCGCCCTCGAGGATATGAAATTGCCGATCGGCCTCATGCGCCCAGACACCCGCCAGGTAATCGGCCTGGAGTTCGAGCCGGACCGAGTCGCGTTTATCGTTCGGCCGGACCCGCGAATTGATGCCGAGCAAGTTCTGAATATGGTGGCCATACTCGTGGGCCATCACATAGGCCTGCGAGAATTGGGCTTTCGAGCCGCCCAGCTGTTCGAGCTCCCGGAAGAAGGTGGGATCAAGGTAGATCTTCTCGTCGCGCGGACAATAGAACGGCCCGACATCGGAAGGGGCCCGGCCACAGCCGGTATTCACGGCGCGACTGAAAAGAATGAGTTGCGTTGGTTCGAACCGCGCCCCGCCGTAGCCATTCGAGGCCTTGGCGAACTCGTTCTGCCAGACCGATTCCAGTGAACCGACGACCTTCTGCGCGAATTGCTTGTAGTCGTCGTTCGGCGGCGGGCCGCTCGATTCGCGATCGCCGATGCCGAGTCGGCCGGGGTCGACGCCAAAAATCAACCCGAGGATCAAGAGCAGCAAGCCGCCCCCGCCAGCCGCGATGCCGCCCGCGGTTCGCATCCCGCGCTGATCGGAGACGTTGGTACTTTCGGGCAGGTCGTCGAGTCGCATGGTGTCGAGGCCTCGGTTGAAGAATCGCCTCACGCGTCCGGATTGAGCGCCACCGCCAGCCGTTTGAGATCGTCGAGATCAACGAACTCCAGGGCATGGATGTGCGTTGCTTCGAGAATCACCGGGCACGCGGCCCCGGCCTCGAACGATTCCTTCCAGCGCGTAATACAAACGCACCACCGGTCTCCCGGCGTGAGACCGGGGAAACCATATAGCGGAAACGGAGTGCTAAGATCGTTCCCAATTTCACGTTGATGGGCCAGAAACTCGGCCGTGACCTGACAGCAAATGGTATGCAGCCCGTCGTCCTCAGGGCCGGTATCGCAGCAGCCGTTCCGGTAGAAGCCGGTCAGGGGCCGCATCGAGCAGGTTTGCAGGGGACCACCGAGAACATTCTTCGCCGACGCCATGGGGCTTCTCCCGGAGCATGTGGGCTCTACCGGAAGTGTAGCGACGCGAGGCGGGATTTGTCACGCGGCTTGTGATGTTTCGTGCCGGACCGCGTCCTCGGCGAAGACCTCGCTCGCGACCGCACCCCGCCCGGTCCGGATGCCGCGCGCGACCAGAAGCCGCCGCCGCAGTTGCCGGAAGGGGACAGCCACGAGGCGATGCAGCCGTAACCAGGCGGGAATCTCAGGCGGTTCGTACTTCGCCGCGCTGTCCCGTGCATGGCGGACGTGCTTTTCGAGATGGTACAGGTCGCCGATACAGAGCTGATCGAAGAGGAAACTGGGTACCCAGTTCAAACGCGGATGCGTCGCGTCGAAGCTGATCTGGAAATCGACCAGGTAGGGCCGGCCGTCGTCACCGACAACGATGTTCTCGCGCTTGTGCAGATCGACATAGGCGATGCCGCGTCGATGCATCGCGCGAAGGGCAGCCCGGAGACTGGCGAAGAAGTCTTGATTGACGCGCTCGTTCTTCCCCAGCGGATGGCCCGCGATGAAGGCCCGTGCCACCGCATTGCGGAGCCGCCGGCCATTCGCGTAAACCGCCCCAAGCGGTCGGGGAACTTGCGGCAGGCAGGCCAGCCGAGTCAGTGCCCGGTGCTCGCGTTCGGCCAGCCGCCGGCCCAGCCACTTCATCGGCAGGCCGCACACCGACTGCACGCGGTTGAACTTGCACACGATCCGCCCGGCCGGGCCGGCGTAGAGCGCGGTCGCGGCCCAGGAGTCGTGCTTGAAGAGTTCGATTTGCCGGTAGCGATTGCCATCGACCACAACTTCCGCGGGCGCATCGGCAGCGCCGAGTGCGCGAAAGAGCGGCGGACGAGGACGCGCGACTCGCTGGCTCGACATGGACAAACCCCGACCGGCGCGGAGTGGAACACCGTCCGTTCTTTCGGTTGGGGATGACCATCGGCTTTAATCCGATTGTCCGGAAAGCAAGTTTTCGCGTGTGACAATGCGGACGCGGCAAGCTGGGGGCTGTGGGGCAGGAAAAAGTTGGGCCGCGCCGGCCGGTTATGGTCTCTTATAGGGCATCGGACCCCGTCCATCGAGCGAGGAGAACGATGAGCACCGCCGCCGTCCGCATTTGCCTCTCGGAATTGGCGGCAACACGAATCACGCGTCCTGATTCAGAACTTCTCTCCCAATACACACTCCGCGGCGATCAGGATGCCTTCGCCCAACTGGTCCGTCGCCACGGGCCAGTCGTCCTGGCCGCCTGCCGCCGCGTGCTCGGTCCCACATCCGACGCCGACGACGCCTTCCAGACGACCTTCCTGGCACTCGCTCGGCATGCTTCTTCCGTCCGCGGCGCGGCCGCCCTGCCGGCGTGGCTCCATCGGACCGCCTTCCGCGCCGCCCTTCGCGCCCGGTCCCGCCGCCCCGCAACCGTACCCCTGCCGGCCGATGTGCCGAACCGCGACGATCCACTGGCGGAAGTCGCCTGGCGAGACGTGCGGGTACTGCTGGATGAGGAACTGGACCGCCTCCCCGAGAAGTTCCGCGCACCGGTGCTCTTGTGCCTTCTCGGCGGGCTGGCCCGCGATGAGGCGGCCGATCGGCTCGGTTATTCGCTCAACACGCTGAAGCGGCGGCTCGAATCCGGTCGGGAATTGCTTCGGGCCCGGCTGCTTCGTCGCGGCGTGGCCCCGGTCGCGCTGGCCGCCGCTCTTCTCGACGGGGATGGATTGCTCGCCGCGGTGCCGGCGGAACTGCTCGCATCAACTGCTCGCCATGCTCATTCGGTATCGTTAATACCCGCGGTCGGCAGTCTTCGCGCGCTGGTTGTGGCCGCCGCGGTCGTGGTGGGGCTCGGCGCGGCGGCAGTCGCGATCTACGAGCCTCAGCCGATTCCGGCCGGCTCGCCCGTAGCGGCCGTCGTTCCCTCGCTTGAAGCCACCGACACACGAACCGACGCGCAGGGCGATCCCCTCCCGGCCGGCGCGCTACTAAGAATTGGGACGACCCGCTTTCGCGACGGCGGGCCAACCAACCAGGCCATTCTTTCGCCCGATGGCAAGGTCCTGGCCACCGCCTCGGAGGCCGGCGTCATGCTGTTCGATCTGGCCACTGGCCGCCGGCTTCACTGGATCGCCGACTCCGGCGTGCCCAGTGGTTATGATGCAAACTTCTCCCGCTTCGCCTTCACCCCTGACGGCAAGAAACTCTTCACCGTCTATGCGCCAGGGGCGATGTCGCTGGCCGTGACCGGCGCGATCGCCGCCTTCGACACGGCCACCGGCAAGAAGCTCACCACCTTTAAGGCGCCGCCCCTTCCGCGCCAGCCGAACCAGCCCGGTGCGCGATTCGACTCCGGCTACACCCGTCTCTGGTTCCCAGCCGGCTCGAAGCACCTCGTCGCCAACCGTCACGACCAGACCGTCCTGCTCGACCCCGACTCGGGAAACGAAGTCCGCAGTCTGTCGTTCGAGGCCAAGACGGTTGTTTCCACTCCGGCCGGCGTCCGCCTGTTCGTCGTTCCAAAAGATGGCTCCGAGATTGCTATCCATGACGATGAAGGCAATCTAACGTGCACACTCAAGCACACGATTCGCTCTCAAATCCTCGGCTTCGACCCGGCAGGCACGACGGTCGTCGCGGCCGGCCCCAAGTCTGAGGTTCGGGTCTGGGACCTGGCAACCAGCAAGGTTCTCGCCGACATCGCGGTTCCTGAAAAAGAGAATCAGAAAACGACCATCTCCGCGCTAGCGGTGACTCCCGATCGCAAGACGCTCCTGGTTGGGATGCAGTCTGGCGCGATCAGCCGGTTCGACATTGCCACTGGCAAGGAACTCGCTGCGCTGCGGCATCACACGGGCTGGATCACTGGTCTCTTCTTCCCCGATGGGGGCAAGACACTGGTATCGTCTGCCTGGGATCATGCCATCATTCGCTGGGACCTTTCGACAGGCAAACCGCTCCCCGATGCACGAGGCTATGGCGGCTACTTGCACATCGATCGTTCACCCGATGGAAAGCTGATCGCCGCGACAGACGCGGGTGGACGAGTTGAGTTGCTCGATGGCTCGTCCGCTCGGCTTGTGAAGGTCCTCCAGGAGTCCGGCAAACCGGGCGTCAGCAAGGTTTCCTTCTCGCCGGATGGCAGCAGACTGGTGACGGGCCACACCGATGCGAAGTTGCGCGTCTGGGAGACCGACACCGGGAAACTCATTCGTGAGATCGAGGTCGGATCCGCGCCGAAGGGTCGAGGGGCGTGGTTCCGAGGGATGGCATTCGCACCCGATGGCGGCGCTATTGTGGTGTCGGCTGATGAACTGGGGACGCGCCTGTTCGACATCAAGACCGGGAAGCAACTCTGGGATTCATCTGGCCAGTCGGAGGCGCTTGCGTATTTGGTCACCGGTCGCTCGATCGTCTCCGGCGGATGGGGCAGCAAAATCCAGTACCGCGACGCGGCGACCGGCAAGATCACCGCATCAATCGCCTCGCGTCAGTTTGCCGTGGATGATGTCGCGGCCTCACCAGATGGACGGCTCCTGGCTACTGGCGAACGCAACGGGATCTTATGCCTGCGCGATCCCGAGACCGGCGCGGTCCGCCAGGAGTGGCAGGCTCACACGCCAGGCGACGTGACTTGGGGCGTTTCATTCGGTCCAGGAGGCATCTGGCTGGCGTCAGTAGGTGACCGAACGGTGGGGCTCTGGGACGTGGCCACTGGAAAGCTACTTCGGCGGTTCGAGGGTCACACCAGTCGAGCCTGGTCCATTCAATTCGCGCTCGATGGCCGAACTGTCCTTTCGTCGTCGATGGACCTGACCGGGTATGTCTGGGACATCCGGCCCAAGCTCGGCGCGGCCGACGCACGAACCGCCGAGCAGCTCTGGGTCGATCTGGCCGGCGAGCCAGAAGTCGCGTTCCGGGCGGTGTGGCTGGCCGCGTCTGATCCGAAAGCGGTCGAGGTATTCGGGAAGAAGGTGCCAGCATCCGTGAAGCCCGATCCGGCGCGGTTCAAGAAACTGGTTGAAGAGTTAGCGAGCGCCGAGTTTCCGACACGCGAGGCAGCCGAGAAGGCGTTGACGAAGTTCGGGCCGGCGGCACTGACGCTGGCTCACCAGGCCCGGTCCGGATCGGATTCGGACGAAGTCCGGACCCGGCTCGACCGCGTCATGAAGGGGTGGACGCAGGGGGCTACATCGCCGGAGAACTGGCGGCGACGGCGGGCCATCGTGGCGATGGCACTGGCGAATTCAGCCGAGTCACGCGCCTTGCTGAAGCGCTGGGCGGCGGATGCTCCGGGAACGATCCTGTCGGACGATGCCGCGGCGGCCCTTCAACGGTTGGAACGGCTCAATCCACCCAGTTCAAGGTAGCTCTTCGTGGGACGCCCTTCCGGGCCGTCCGTGCCAAGACGGCCCGGAAGGGCCGTACTACAAATCCAATCGCGTGCTTATCGGAATGCCGCGAGCACGCGCTCGTGAACGGCTGGCGAATCCATCATGAACGTGTGAAGGACGGGAAGCTGGATCAGTTCCATATTCTCAATGGCAGTTTCCGCAACCGCAACTAGCCCATCATTGACTTCATCCCCAAAGGGACTGAACCGACCGCGCGGTCCGGCCGTTCCGGCGATGACCGTCGTTGGCACGCGAAGGGGCGGCAGGTGAGCAAACCCATCCGATGCAACAAGGAAGCGGCCACAATCGCGGGTCAGTAGCCGAAACGGCAGCCACCGCGACGCGAGCCGGGCCATTCGCGAGCCTTTATTGGGTGTCCCGAGCATCACGAAATGACGAACCTGCAAGCGAGGAACCCGGGCCAGAGCGAGACGCAGGAGCAAGCCCCCGAGCGAGTGGCCGACCAGCCCAACAGATTGATTGGTCTTCGCGAGCGAGCGGAGACGGTGACTGAGGCGGCGAATGATCCGGGGAAGGATCTCGAAAGTCGGCGAGTAAGCAAAGAAGCGGGTGTGGTGACCGGCTCGCCGCAATGCCGAAGCCAGTCCAAAGAGCGAAAGGGGGGTGCGGCCCAGGCCATGAACGAGCAGGATGAGCATGGGCGCGTTGTTATTCAAACGAAACCAAGATGGCCAACTTGGCCGTCTTGCTGATCACTTTTTGACCAGCAAGGGTGCCAGTCCCATGTGTGCAAAAACTGGCACCCTTGGCACCCTTGCCCCACCGGGCCAGACGATGATTGCTTACTAGCTGGGGAGCAAGTCCTTCACCACATCCTGTTCCTTCAGAAGCTCGTCCAGTGTCGTCTTGAACTTGGCCTGCCCAAAGGCATCGAGCTTCAGCCCATCAACCACCTTCCAGTTGCCATCGCCGCTCGACGTGCAGGGGTAGCCGAAGACGAGACCGGCTGGGACGCCATATTCCCCCTTCGAGACGATCGCGGCGCTCGTCCAGTCGTCGGATGGAGTGCCAGTAACGAGGCTCTTGACGTGATCGATGGCCCCATTCGCCGCCGAGAAGGACGACGAGACCTTGGTCGTGTCGATGATGAACTTGCCGCGATCCTGATTACTCGGAACGAAGGTGTTCTCCAGCCAGGCCCGATCGGTGATGACGCTCGTGAGCGGCTTGCCGTTGATCTTGGCGTTGGTGAAGTCGGGATACTGCGTGTTCGAGTGATTGCCCCAGATGGTCATGCACGTCACGGCCTCGTTCCCCACCCCAGCCTTGGAGGCGAGCGCCGAGATGGCGCGGTTGTGGTCGAGGCGCGTCATCGCGTGCCAGCGCTCGGCGGGAACGTCCTTGCCGTTACGGTAGGCGATGAGGCAGTTCGTATTGCACGGATTGCCGACCACCAGCACGCGAACGTCCGATGCGGCATTCTTGGCGATCGCCTTCCCCTGGCCCACGAAGATCGGCCCATTCTTGCGAATGAGGTCGGCCCGCTGTTCGCCCGGTCCGCGCGGCGCGGCCCCAACGAGCAAGGCATAGTTGCACCCGGCGAAGGCCTTGTTGGCGTCGTCCGTAATGATGACGTCCTGAAGGGTCGAGAAGCCGCAGTCCTGGAGTTCGTACATCGACCCTTCGAGGTTCTTCATCGCCTGGGGCAACTCCAGTAGTTGGAGGATGACCTTTGTGTTCGAGCCAAACACCTCGCCCGACGCCAGCCGCACGATGAGACTGCTGGTCACCCGACCGGCCGCGCCGGTCACCGCCACGCGAACAACCTTGGACATGGGAGGACCTTCACGTTGAAGAGGGACGATTCACTGAAGTAAAGGTTAGTGAGGCGCGGGCGTCCCGGCGAACCCGCTCGCCTTCCGTGGTGCGGACTCATACCGTAATCACTGAACGCGCTTCCGGCCCGCGCGGCGGTAGACCGCGAATATGCCGGTCACTTTAGCAACGGAGACAGACCACAATGGCTGCCGTGAAGGTGGGGATCAACGGGTTCGGCCGCATCGGGCGGCTGGTGTTTCGCGCTCTGGTCGAACAGGGACTGCTCGGCAAGCAGCTCGACGTGGTGGCCGTCAACGATCTCGTCCCGGCCGACAACCTCGCGTACCTGATGAAGTACGACTCGACGCAGGGGAAGTTCGCGGGCGAGGTCGTGAGCAAGAAATCGGCCGGGGCGATGGAGGACGATGTCCTCAGCGTCAATGGCCACGACATCAAGTGCCTGGCGGTCAAGGAGGGTCCGGCCGCCTTGCCGTGGAAGGCCTTTCCAGCACATTGGGATCCTAAGCTTAGAATTCCACGTGGACAAGTTGTCGC
>JADMIO012610817.1_pt1 | contig 19104 bp, 6 predicted proteins | sample 8958161 | NCBI WGS metagenome assembly JADMIO01 (sample SAMN16585339, study PRJNA669376) | soil metagenome | isolation source: Crop rotation soil | place: USA: Cullars Rotation, Alabama | collected 2011
TCCAGTTCGGCACTGCCGGCCAGTCCATCCCTTGCGCCAGGTTCACCGCCGAGATGCCGCCGATGGCGAAGGTCTCGCGCCAGCCGAACCAGCGCACAGAGCCGCCCACCTTACTCGTCATGGGGATGTGGCCCCAGTTGTGGACGGCCTTGCCGAGGTCTTTCTCGTACTTGTTGAACGGGCTCGAAGTGAACTGCGCGAAGACGGCTTCGACGGGCTGTGTGGCCGTGCCCGTCGTGTCGAACGGGTGATCAGCCCAGTACTGCATGCGCGCCGTCCAACTGAAGTGAACGTCGCCGGAGAGGATGAGGACGCGGGCGCGTCGCGTGCCCTGTGCGTCGGGGGCGGCGCGGCGTGCGAGGCGCGAGAGGAACGACTCGAACGGCTTACTCTGCGGCTCCCAGGAGTCCTTGAGGTCCGGGTTGTAGAGCGTCTGCTTCTGCGGGTCCGCGAGGTGCGTGAGGACGGGTATCTTGTCGATCAGTAGCACCAGCCACTGTAAAACACTCAGCGTGAGCCGGAGCGCGATGTACCACCACGAGTAGATGAAATTGTCGCCGTAGTTCTTCCGGCCGAAGAAGAGCGGCATCGTGAAGACGTTGCCCGAGGAGACGACGATGAAGAGCTTGTCCGGGTCCAGGTCATCGAGCGGCACCTGCTCGGCGAGCGTCGTCGGGCCGAGGTGCGCGGCCGGGGCTTTTGTGTCTGTGGTGAACTCCTTGCGCGTCCGCAGGTCCAGCATCAGGACCTCGAAGTTCGGGGCGCGGATGGAGTAGTCCCAGCGCAAGGCGTCCGCAGTGATCGCGAGCTGGAAGAGGTCCGGGGTCGTGGGCGCATAGAGGTCTGTGATCTGCCCGCTCGCAGAGACCGTGCCGGGGATGCCGACGCGGCGGGTGATGGCGCGCTCGGCGTCCGCGTTCGACCCTTCCGAGAGCGACCACTGGGAGAGGGCGGCCAGCAGCGCCTCGCCGGGTTGGCCCGTCTCGAACCGCTCGGGCGTGTTGCCCCACGCCTGGCAGACGGCGTAGGACGCGAGCGCGTTCTGCACAATGCGGCGCGAGAGCGGATTTCTGTAGACGCGCTCGCACCAGTCGCGCACCATGTTCCAGTCGTCCGTCACGTCGTGGTCGTCGAACATCATGTAAACGGGGACGTTCGCCAGCAGGCGGCGGACTTGCCCGAGCTGCTGGCGGAATGCCTCGACGTTGTCACGCTCCTTCACGTAGTTGCCCCGGATAATGATCTCGTCTTCGGCAGACTGTGGCGGCGTGCGCGCGACCTCGAGCGCGTCGGGGTAAGTGCGAGGCCAGAGCGCGGCCGACCACGTAAACAGGTACATGGCGAAGTACTCGCCCATGCGCAGGAGATGGCCGTCCGGGTCTTGCGTCGTGAACTTCGCCGTGTTGCGCACGATCTTGCGGCGGCGGCCCTGCCTGAGGTGCTCGTCCGTCTGCGCGATGCCGGGCAACGTCTCGCTCCAGCCGAGCAAAGCCTTGTCGGCGTCCATCATGAGGAAGAGGACCGTGTCGGCCACGTCGTCCGCGTAAATCTGGTCGCCGTTGAGCAGGAGCAGGTGCGGGCGCTCGTCGACGAGGGGCCACTTGTCTTCAATCATCAAGTCGAGGGTCGGCAGCACGTCGCCGCCGGGCCCCTGCGGCCGTCGGCAGGTGCCGTGGATGAGGCGCAGCTTGTTCAAGTCCGTGGGCGGGAGCGAGAAGCTCGGCAGGCGGTGCTCGACAGAGTAGCTGAGGCCGGTCGGCTGCGGGTCTTCGAGGCCAGAGCCTTCGAGGAAGACGATGTCGTCTTTCTTGAGGTCGTCGCCGGACTCCGGGACGGTGGCCCCGCCCGCAGGGCCAAAGAAGAGGTTGTAGAAGAAGACGCGGTCGCCGTGCTCGAGCATGCGGCCGGCCTCTACGGGCCGGGCCGTGACGGCGACGACGTGCAGGTTATCTCCCAGCCGGACGGTCTCACGCGTGCCCTGTAGCTCCTCGCGCAACAAGGTGGGAAAGGGGGGCTGGGCCTGCGAGTAAACGCGCAGGGTGACGGTGCGGGCCTTCTTCAGCGCCACCCAGACGGTGACTGCGTCTGGCTCTGTCCGGCGCAGGATGGGGCCGCAGATGACGAGGGGCAGCCGCTCCGGCGAGAGAGGCCCCGGGGCCTCCCCTTTGTTGGGCAGATTCAGACGGGCCTCCAGGCCGTGTGCATCGCGCCAAGCCATGTTTCTCTCCTTCCGACTTCAACCGCCGCACGTGCTACCGCGGCAGGTAGCAGGGCGTACGCCGGATGTGTAAACGGCAGCCTTTTTGTTAGGTCGCGCGGGAGGTCACAAGTCTGGGCGGTATTCGGGAAAGGAGCATTCCGTTAGTCAGGCGACGCGGCATGAGAGGTGTACCGGCGCGTCCGCTGCCTTCCCCCGACGAAATAACTATCAAGAGCACGGTTACCGTGCCACCATCTGGCCCCAGGGCAGTAGATTTCAGTTTAGAGTTGACTCGACTAGAGGACTATGGTGTGGCCGGTCAGTACAGTCTCTCCAGAGGAGTGGAGTTCTTAAGTGACAACAGAAGATTACCGAAAACACCGACAGACTAATCCACCAACGGGCGGCGCGTCAACAGTCAAACAATTCTGAGGGCAATAATCTTTCGGCGGGGAATCAAAATGCGATGCGCAAAGGAATCGCCGCGCTGTGAGCCGCGGCTCTGCACATGGATTCAGACAGGGACTGCATAATCCTTGAAATTTACGCGTTAAACTTGAATAAATGTGCGAGGCGTCATCAAGCAGATACTGCTTATGCAACATCCACTCAGGGCCTTTGCGGTTTTCGCTAGGGTTGTCAATAGACACTTAGAAGTGTACGAAACCATGCACGGTAGCAAGAAGCTCACGCTGCGCGCGCTGCTAGGGAGAGAATAAATCACAGTCAGATTTTGGTGTCGTGGTCTTTCCCATCGGACAATAGATAAGCAGCGATGGACTGTTGACCAGGCACGCCCCAACGATGAAGCATCTTCTCTTCCAGCGGAGATAGATTATAGCGGGGGGGCTCTGCTATCAATTCTCGCAGCATGTCCAGAATCTGCGGTTGCCGCGTTTCAAGAATCTCCTGCAAATGATTCAGGGCGAGGGTGATGGCCTGACCCTCTGGCAGCGTTGAAGGAAACTCGAACTCTGCCCCGAAGCGGCTGAAAGCCATGCACGAGTGATCGCCAAGCAGTGTGCGGTAGAGTTCGCTCAGGCGGGCCTGACTATCGTTCTGCGGGAGCAGGAAGCGGAGCGGGGTGCGCGAGGCGAGCGCCTCCAAAGTAGTAGTCACGCCGGGCGCGCTGAGGACTAAGGCGGAAGACCTGAGCAAGGCCAGAAATTCCTGATGGGCGAACTGGCCTATCTGCATGCCGGGCGAGGCCGGGAGGCTCTGTCGCAGAGCTGCGGCAAGCTGCTTATTGCAGCTGAAAATTATCTCTTGATAGCGGGAGCCGGCTGCCTGCCGGACAGCGTTCGCCAGAGTGAACGCATATTTTTCATAGATGGCCGGTGCCGCAAAGGGATTGGCGCAGCCTGAAAAGTTGACCAGCAATTGATGGCTGCTGCGTGCCGGTTCCTCACGCATACGGCTCGCGGTTTCGATGGGTGCGACGAGAACCAGCGGTGTCGTCTGAGACCACTGCCGGATACGCTCCGGCGAGGTCAGGAAATCCTGTACGAAGTAAGCTGCGACATGCTCGATCCCTGCGGGCAGCGTCCGCCACATCCAGGCGAGGCTGTCCACAAAGTAGAGGGGCGGCTTCGGCCCTCGCCAGAGCGGGAGGAGTTCCAGATTGAGAACGGAAAAAACTGCTCCGTAGGATGTCAGGCGCGGAACGAGCGCGACGAGCGTCTCGCGCCGGTCAACGTCAACCTGATAGAGATTGTCGAAGCAGCCGGATTGGTGGGCGTATTCGTAAGCGATGCCCGCGCCGAAGTAGTCAACTCTCAAATGTGCGGCCTGTCTCTTCAACTCCTGCGCGATGCTGACGGCCTTCGAGACAGGCCCGAAGCCGAAGCTGGTCGCGACAAAGGCGCAGGCCTCCGTCCCGCACATGAAGGGCGCAGCGGTGGATGAAGTCAGGTCGGACATCAAGGCTGCCTCACGCCTGCGCGGCAGGCTCCAGGGGCAGGTTGAGCAGCTCGAACAGAGCGCCCGCCGCCGCCGAAGCATGATTGGACGGGACGAGTTGACGCGCCGCTTGCGAGGCAGCAGAGAGTAATGTTCGGTCGCTCCACTTTTCCAGAGCCCGATGCAAATCCGCGACGCCGTCTGCGGTTTCAAGCACGAGAGCGGCTCCGGCCAGTGCTGCGCGGCGCGCTCGCGCGGCCTGGTCGTCTGCCCATTTCTCCTGCGGAATGAAGATGGTCGGGACGCCGAAATGCATCAGTTCATTAAAGGAGTTGTATCCGGCGGAAGAGACGGCCAGATCAAAACCCGGCATCAATTCTGCCGCGCGTTCGTGCGCGAGCCACGTCACACGGCTGTCATACACGCGGCGTCCGCGATAGAGCGGGCCTGCGCCAATGATCAGGCGCAGCCCGGCTTGATCACGCAGCGCCTCATAGGCGAAATGGAACTGCTGCTCCGCGCTTTGATCGCCTCCGCCTCCGGCCGTCACGTAGACGGCCAGCTCGTCGTCTCCGAGGCCAAGCAGCCTGCGGGCATCCGCGCGCGTGGGAACTTCGTCGCGCTCGCGCACGAGGACGGGCCCGATGTGCCGGACGCGCTCGCGGATGGCGGCGGGGCAGATGACGGGCGCGTGTTCGGCATCTTCAGGGACGAGCAACAGTTCGTAATGCGTGAGAGCTTCCTGAAACTCAGGCTGGCGCGCGTGGCTCTCTTTGAGCGGACGGTAGATGAATGCTTTGTGCGGACAGGCGTCCCAGACCGCAGGCAGCTCCTCGAAATAGCCGCGCGGGAAAGTGTCTACGATGAGGAGGTCAGGGCGGAGCGTTTCGAGAGCCTGCGCGACACAGCCCCGCACCGTCGCGAGCAGGGCCGGACTCTCCAGCCCGGCCTCTTCGATGCTGGTTCGGGAGGGAACTTTGAAGGACGCAAACCTTTCGGCGAAGAGCAGGCCGGTGGCTTCGCTCGAAGTGAGAAAGTAAATCTCCGCGCGGAGGCCGAGTTGCAGGGCGTAGCGACGCAGCCAGCGATTGATGGCGATGAGCCGCGTCACATGTCCGGCTCCGACGCCGTTGACGGCGTAGTTGACGATGGTCAGCGTCTCTTTCATCTTCCAGCGGAGAGCCGCCGGATGCGGATCGCGCTTAACACGGCTTCGCCCTTCGTCGCCTGAAAGCGTAGCTCGATGCCCCGGCCCGCGTTGGCGGAGACGCGCAGCGTCCGCGTGACCGCGCGCAAAGCTCCGGCCTCTTTGCTGAGGTCGAGGTCTTTGACCAGCACCTGCCCGTTGGCGGCGATGCTGAAGAGACGCGCGCCCGGTCGAGCCTCGCCGACGGGCTCGACGAACCGCAGCTCGACTTCATAATTTCCGTCCACGACGTCAAAGCGGTAACGCTGAATCGCTCGCATAAAGCTTCGTAACAGCGGGTCGTCTTCGGTCGCCAGAATGTTCGCGGCGGTCTGGTCGGGCGTGCCTCCGAGAAAGCCCCAGTCGCCGGGCTCGTAGGCTTGATCGGCCTCCCAGACGACGCCGGAGGCATCCACGAACTGAGACTTCGAGCCGACGTTGACCGCGAGCTGTGTGAAGGCGGCGTTGACATCCGAGAGACGCGCGGGTCTGTAAGCGAACTTCACCTCAAAGCGGTCTGTGAACTGTTGCGGACCGAGCTTGCCGCGAGCTTCGAGCAGGTTGGCGCCGTCTGTGAAGGGGACCTCCCAGACGGCCACGCGCGCCGCTCCCGGTTGCTTCACCCCGAGACTCTTGCCGTTGTTGAAAAGCTCGACCGAAGGGAGATTGGAATAGACCGCGACGGGCTGCTTCACGGCTTGCGGGCCGACGCCCACGCGCGTCCGATTGGTTCCCGTCCGGCGCGACCATTCACGCGTCGCGATCCGCAGGACGGGTTTGGCCGAGAAGCTGGCCTGGTAGAGATAAGCCACATCTTTGGGCTGGCGGTCAAAGGTGTACAAGCCCTTCTTGTTGACGTGGGGAAAAGATTCGCCGCGCGCCTCCGAGCCGAAATCGAAGCCATTCCAGACCGCGATCCCGTTGAGATACGGTCTCGCCTCTAACTGTTGCAGATAGCTCTGATGATATTGCTGCGCCCACTCGGTCGAATAATCCGCCTGCGCAGGGTTGAGCGAGTGGACGCGGCTGTCGCTGTCCGCACCGTACTCGCTGACGAAAATCTTCCGGCGCGGAAAGCGCTGGTGCTGCTCGTCCAGAAACCGGCCGAGTTCGGGGAGCGTGCCGTAATACCAACCGAAATACATGTGCCACGCGAAGACCTGCGGGATGTCTGCCAGCCCCGAGCTGTTGTAGAGGTCATTGCGATTGGCGGAGATGACCGTCACGCGCCCAGGGTCTTCGCGCCGCGCCAGCTCGTCCAGCTCTTTGGCTAAGGCGACGACCTTCGGCACATAGTCCGCTTCGTTGCTCAGGCGCAGGAAAATTTCGTTCATGTAGCACCACATGATGATGGACGGATGGTTGTAGTGCTGGCGAATCATCTCGGTCAACATGCGCTTCGAGTTGTCCGCGAATTCCTGCGTGGTGCTGATCTGGCGAATCACCGGAATCTCTTCCCAGACGATGAGGCCGAGCCTATCCGCCGCCTCCAGGATCGAAGGGTCTTGCGGATAATGTGCCAGCAGCACGCAGTTCAGACCCAACTCTTTGATGAGTTGCAGGTCTTTGACCTGAAGCTCGTCCGGGACGGCGTTGCCCATCTTCGCATAGTCCTGATGGCGATTCGCGCCGCGCAGCTTGTACGGCCTGCCGTTGAGCGAGAAACCGCTCTCGGCGTCGAAGGCGAACCAGCGAAAGCCGAGCGGGTTGACGACGCTGTCGAGCGGCCTTTCGCCTTCGTAGACGAGCGTCCGCACGGAATAGAGCGCCGGGCTCTCAGGTGACCAGAGCTGCGGCTGGTAAATGGGCTTGCTCGTTTCCGCGAAATCCGCGCCCTGCTTCGCGCCGACCGAGAGCTGCGTCACCATGACGCTCACGAACCGCCCTGCGGGATCGAGCACGGTGTTGACCACGCGCAACGTGCGCGGCTCGGCCGACTCATTGAGCAGATGCCCGCGCACCTTCACCGTCGCGCTCTCGTTCGAGACCGCCGGAGTCTCAAGATAGACGCCCGCAGAGGCGTAGTCCGTCACGCTGACATGCACCGGCTCGGTCGCGACGAGCCACACGTCGCGGTAGATTCCGCCGTACAGGTTGAAGTCCGCCGCCGGCGAAGGAGGAATGTTCGGGTTGATACTATTGTCCACCTTGACGGCGATCAGGTTGGGGCGTTTCGGATCAAAGCTGACGTAAGGTGAGATGTCGAAGACGAAGGCCGTGTAACCGCCCTTGTGCTGGCCGACAAAGTTGCCGTTGACGAACACCTCCGTCACCTGATGCGCGCCCTCGAAATAGAGGAAGACCTTTTTGTTCAGGAAGCGCCCGTCGAGGCTCAGCTTTTTTCTGTACCAGCCGACGCCCAGACGATAGCCGGGAAGATCATCCTGCGTGTCCTCGACGTTCCAGGTATGCGGGAGCTTGACCGCCGCCCAGCGGGCGTCGTCGAAGAGGGGGCGTTGTGCATCCTTCGTATCGGCGGGCGAGAACTTCCAATCCTCGTTGAGCGACAGCCGCAGCCGCTGCCCAACGTCCGAAGCTCTGCGCGCGTTACCCTGCGCGGGGGGACTGGCTTGTGAAAAAGAGTCTATCGGCAGGAAGAGTAAACAGGCAATGAGGAGCAGCGCATGTGCGATACAACCGGACACGATGCCCGGAGGATTCCGTTTCGGCATTATATTTTCTGGATGACATCCCCTCGACTTAGCGGCTTCGCCGCTTCGCTCCAACGAACAACCTTGATAAAAGAGACACGAGCACGGCCAGCAACGGCGTATTAATGATGAAGGCTCCAGCCAGCCGTACCAGAAGAGACTCGACCCAGTCGGGCATGATCAGGCCGACGATCAAGATACCCGGAATATTCAGGAGCACGCTCAGCCATCCGAGCAGGGCAAACGGGCCTTCCGGCCCTGCATGTCCGGTGGTCAGGATAGTCAGGGGGAGAGTAATCAACTCCACTATCGCGGCAATGACGAGCGCCATGATGAATGACAGCCCCTTGCCCGTCTTGCCCTGACCTCCGGGCGCAGAATAATATTCGCGGCTCATCTTGAAACCTCTGCCCGATAGCGTGTCGGATGTCCGGCGGAATCCTTTACCTCCGGGGTAGTCCCAGAATCCGCCTCTTATTCTCCAGATACCACGGGTTGTTATCTTCAATCGCGCTGGTGCGAGAAGTAATGGCATTCCCTCCCGGCGCTTCTGCAAACCTCCTGACCTGATCCCACCATGAAGGATCCCATTTCGCGGCGTCACAACACTTCTGCTGTTTCGCCCACTCATTCAGCGCTCGCCAGGTAGCTCCGGCCATACGCATCGCTTTCGGCACATCATGATTGGTCTTGTCCGTGGCGTGCGTCCCTCCCTTGTCACCGTAGAGCCAGCTGATCGGCGAGTGTCCCCAGGTCGAGTTGGTGAACCCGTTATGGCTGAAAGTGTCCTGCAAATAATGCAAGTAGGTGCCCAACCCACTGAGGTCATTAACCAGCGCCTGTATTCCCGCCGAACTAACCTCACGGTATAGAGAGGCATTGCCTCGCGTGGCATCCGCCCACAGCTCAGGCGAGCCGAGCCCCTCCTGAGCGCCCGGATGTAAAGCATGATACTTGATATTTCGCTGGCGTTGCGCCTCAGTCGTCCCGGCAGCCGGAGCCGTCGCCGGATTCTCGTCCGTGTATTGATCCGAATTGGCAATCAATCTCGCCTCCGCATCCGAGAAGCAGCCGGTCTTCAAGGCCAGGAAATAGGTCAGGTAGTAATGCACATCCAGCTCATACAAGCCGGTGGCGTCGGTCTTGCTGACGGGATTGTTGCTGACATATGAGTACTTGTTCATGCCGCCCTGAAATCCGACCGGGTCTTCGCTGATGAAGCGGGCTTGCTGGGGGTCGTACCAGCGCGCGCGGTAATACATCAAGCCCGATTCGGCCTCTCGTTCGCGCCCCGTAAAGCCATAACGCGTCAGCGAGCTGCCGGTCGTGGCGCCGAACGGCTCGTACTGCTCTCGCTCGACCACGCTGCCGCCCGCGTCGGTCAGAGCCGTCGTACTGCCGAGCTGGTCTTGCAGGTAATAGAGCGCGCCCGTGGCGGAGCTCGTCTGTCGCAGCTTGTCGTCCAGACCCGGCGCGTTCAGGTAATCAACCTCCGTGCCGTTGCTCGCATGATCCAGCACCACGTCCCCGTCACTGTAGAGAAAGCTGGTGGTCACGCCGTTCGCGGTTCGGCTCGCGCGGCGTCCGAGAGCATCATAACCGTAAGCGAGGTTCTCTCCGTTCGGCAGCGCGACCTGCGTCAAGCGCCCGCGCGCGTCCCACCTGTACTGCGTCACGCCGCTGGCATTCGTGCGCGTCGTCACCTGTCCCTGATCGTCGAAGGTGAAGCTGGTCTGTCCCTGCTGACTGACGCGGTTCGCGCCGTCTGCCGGAGCATTGTCCCGCGCGGTGGCGGTCAACGGCAGCGAGGCTAGAGAGATGATAGACTCGATTTCATCCTCGGCGTTGTAGGTGTAACGATAATCCTCTAGCGCCTGCCCCCCGCCATTGGTATGCGTCAATCGCTCAAGGCGGTCACCCAGGTCATAGGCATAGCCGGTGGTCACGCCGTTCGGTCGCTGCAAGCTCGTGAGGCGCGAAAGAGCGTCGTAGCCGTAAGTGAAGGTTTCCGCGCCTTGAGCAATGGTTTGCAGGCGGCCCGCTGTGTCATAGCTGTAAGTAACGGGTAGGCGGTTGGCTGCCGTCATAGAGCTGAGCTGTCCGGCGATGTTGTAAGCGTAATGCACGGCGCCGTTCGGCGTGGTTTCCGTCAGCTTGCGGTCGTCGGCATCATACGTCCACTCGATGCTTCCCGATTGTGAATCTTCGATGCGAACCAGCCGCGAATCCGCGTCGTAAGTATAATTGACGACGGCATCGGCGAACGTCATGCTGGTCGGGCGATTGCCCGCGTCATAGGTGTAAGTCGTGCGCCGCCCCAGATAATCGGTCGCCTCTGAAATGTTATCGTTGCCGTCATAGGTGACCCTGGAGGTGCGTCCTAGCGGATCGCGCATCCCGACGCTGCGGAACAGCTCGTCGTACAGAAAAGTGGTGATGTGTCCTCTTTGATCGCTGATGGTGACCACATCCCCCCGATTGTTATAGGTCGAGGTGATGACGCCGCCCAGCGGGTCAATAGATCGAATGGTTTCCCCGCGCTCGTTATAGAGGTAACGAGTGCGCCGGCCCTGCGGGGAGGTAATCACCACCGGATTGTCTGCCAGGTCATACTCCATCTGTGTGACGCGACCGAGCGGGTCCGTGACTTTGACCGGGCGGTTTTTCGCGTCGTATTCCTTACGCCAGACTCTGTTCAGGGTATCCCTCACGCTGATCAGATTGCTGTTGGCATCATACTCGAAATGCGTGACTGCGCCCGCGCCGTCCGTGACGGATTTGACCCGGTCGAGCTCATCGTACTCGACCGTCGAGCGACGCCCTAACGGATCCACGCTCGCCGTCCGGCGTCCGATGGCATCGTACTCATACGTCGTCCGCTCGCCGGCGGCGTTAATCATCGCCGTCAGGTTGCCGTTCACGTCGTACTCCATGTGCTCGGTATGCCCCAGCGGATCGGTCTGACTGGTCATCTGCCCGAAGCTATCATAGGTATAAGTTGTGGTCTGGCTGAGCGGATTCGTCGCGGTCAGCATGTTGCCGCGCGAATCGTAGGTGAAAGTCGTGACGCGTCCCGCACGGTCTGTGACCTTGGTGAGTTTATGATAGACGGGGTCGTATTCGAAGCCTGAGGTCTGGCCGACCCGGTTGGTGGCCGAAGTCACATTGCCCGCGCTGTCAAAGAGCTTCGTTCCTTCCGTGCAACCGCAGGGTCCTGAAGTCGTTTCCGGCATGTTCGTCGTGATGTTTCTGACGACCTGCGACTGCTGCCCGAACCCGTCGGTGCGGCCAATGATATAACCTGCGGCGTTAAAGCGTTTGGTCATCTTACGGCCCAGCTCGTCCGTGATGGTGGTGCTCGTCACCATGCCCCCCGAGAGGACATATTCGTAACGCTGAATCCCTCCGTCCGCGAAACGCTCCGCAATGACACGCCCGTTGGCATCATAAGTCACGCGCTTGATGAGATTGCCGCGCCCGTCCGTCACGACCGAGAGCCGCCCGCCGATGACGTAACCATAGCGCGTGACATTGCCCAGGGGGTCGGTCACCGTCGTCAATCCCGGCAATCCGGCGATGGGCGAGCCTTCGTACGTGTAATGCCAACTGCGCTGCAACGGGTCGGTCGCCGTGATGATGCGATTCTCATTATCGTAGGCCAGCGTAATACTGCGCCCGACGGCATCCGTGATGCTCGTCAGGTTCGTTCCCGAATAAGCCAGCGTCGTGGTGTTGCCGTTCGTATCCACGATGCTCTTCAGGAGCCCGTTGCCATCGAATCGCATCACCGTGCCCGCTTCAAAGCGATACTCGTAAGTGCTATCCGAGAGGTGTCGAATCTTATCGCCCAGTTGCCCTGTCGTACCGGTCGTGGTGAAGACCAAAGCTCCGTCCGGGTCCGTCCCGGCATAACTGAAGAGCCGTCCCGTCGCCTCCTCCGGCATCACGACGCGCCCCGTGCCGCCGGCGTTAAAGGCACCCGTCAGGCGAATCGCATAATTGTGAGTCGCGCCTCGGCCAAAGGGGCAGACATCGCAGAATTGCGCGAGGTCGCTGGTATAGATGCGCGTCAGGCCGAGGCCGCCGCGCGCTCCGCTGAACATGATGTCGGTGGACAGCTCCATCTTCATGCCGGTCGAGAAGTCGACCGTGTTCTTCCCGCGTCCATCCTTCGAGCAATCGCCCTTCTTGCCCTTGCCGCCGGGATTGCCGCCCGGCCCCGCTCCCGGAAAATGCCAGGAGAAGTCCGGCAACCCATACGGCTGCCCCGTGTACGGGTCAATCTGTGGCGCAATCGTGCGCCCGTCATCGCTGACCGTCCCATAGCCGTAGATGTACCACTCGACCGAGTTATGGTCGAAAGCGTAGAGCGGAACCTGCGTGCCCGCATCAAGCCCGGTCAGGTTGGGATAGACCACAGGAATCGGGACATCCGTCAAAGCTCCGCCCGGTTGGCTGGTGTAGACCATGCCCGTCGTGACATCCGACGGCAGCGGCGCAGGCGTGCGGTCAATCGGGACCGGAGTGATCGAAACGCGCGTCACAGGCGAGCCGTCGCGGTTACGCAGATGGGCGTCAGCCGGAATCGTCATCGTCAGTCCGGCGACGCGCGGGTTCGTGACGGCAGAGGTCACTCCCGGCAGCACGTCAACTTCGTACTGCGTATCTATCGCCGGCAGGTAGAAAGTGTAAGGGACGATATTGGCCTCTCCGGGATTGACGTTAGCCGGTTCGATAATCACCGGATAGGTGCGGTTCGGCGCGTTGGCCGTCCGCCCGTCAACCATCAGCGGGCGATTAAAGCCGCCCTCGATGCCTGAGAGGAGAAAAGACCCGGCGGCGTCGGTCGTGGCCGTCTGCCCGTCGAGCGAAGCGGTGGCACCCATAATCGGGTCGCCTTCTGAAGAGAGCACACGTCCCGCCAGAGTCGTCACTCCGGCGGAAGCCATCACGTTCAGCGTGCCGTTAACCGACCGCGAGACATCGTGTCCGTCTATGCTCGCCTGCGCGCTGACGGTGAACGAATAACTGCCCGGCCCAAGATTGACGTCCGACAGGTTGACGCTCAGAGTCGAGCTGCCCCCGGCGGTCAGATGGGTCGGCGTGAAACTCGCCGTGACTCCGGCCGGAAGTCCGCTCACTGACAGCTTCGCGAGCTGCGTAAAGCTCGCCTGCTGGCTGGTCAGATAGACGATGTAGGTGGCCTGCCCGCGCTGCATCGCCGTCGCGGCAGAAGGAGCCGCAGTGACCTGAAAGTCCTGCGTCTCGTCAACGATGAAGTCGCTGCTCGTCGAGGCCTGTCCCCAGTCGTTCGAAAGTTCGATGCGCCCGGTCACAGCTCCGTTCGGCACCGTCACTTGCACCTCGGTCGGGCTCACGGCGCTGACCAGCGCGTTGATGCGGACGTTGTCGGCCCCGGCGAAGGTCACGGTCGTGCTGCCTGTGTCGGACTGGAGGGCTGTTCCAATCAGGCTCACGAGCGTCCCCGTCTGCCCGCGATGCGGATTAAAGTCGGTGATGCTGGGCGGCTGGTTAATATCCAGCTCAAAATTGACGGGGCTGACGGCAGTGCCTTCGGCAGTCGTGACCGTGATGCCGCCCGTCGCCGCGTCCGACGGCACGACGACGGAGAGCTGCGTCTGCGTGGCCGCAGTCACCAGCGCGGTCGTCTGCCCGCCGCCCGCCGCGGCCGCGCGCGTGAACCGGACGATGTTGCGGTCCGCCGCCCGCCCGTCAAAATTTTCACCGTAGATGTTGATGGTCGTGTTGGCGCGTCCATGCGCCGGGTTGAGGGCGGTGATGACGGGCGGGAGGCCGATGCGGCGCAGGACATTGTTGCCCGTATCAGCGACGATGACGGCGCTCGACAGAGCGACCGCGACGCCGCGCGGCGTGTTGAACTGCGCGACGTTGCCCGTGCCGTTGAGCAGCCCCCGCTCTCCCGTTCCGGCCATCGTCGTCACGGCTGAGGGCGAGCCGTTGATGACGAGGTCAGGCACGACCACGCGCACCAGCGAGTTGATGGTGTCGGCGACGATGATCTTCCCCGCTCCGTCTACGGCCAGACCCGAGGGCTGAGCGAAACGCGCGCTGCTGGCATCCCCGTCGGCAAATCCCCGCTCGGCTCCGGCCAGCGTGATGACGGTTCCGCTCGGATCGAGGCGGCGGATGCGATGATTGCCCGAATCGGCCACGTAGATGAAGACACTTGTCCCTTCAACCACGACTCCCATCAGCCCGCTGAAGCGCGCGGCGGGTGAATCGTTCGCCCCGACCGTGCCGTCACCTGCGACCGTCTGCACTGCGCCGTTGCTGTTGAGGAGCCGGACGGAAGAGTTGCCCGTGTCGGCGATATAGAGGTTGCCCTGCGCGTCGAGCGCGAGACCGCGCGGCAGATTAAAGCGGGCTTGTGCTCCGGCTCCGTTTTGATAACCGGCCGTTCCGTCTCCGGCGACGGTCGAGACGGTGCCGTCAGGCGCGATGCGCCTGATCCGATGATTTCCGGTATCGGCTACATAAACCGTGCCGGAGCCATCTACGGCCACGCCCTGCGGCGCGTTGAACCGCGCCTGCGCTCCTGCTCCGTCAAGATAGCCAGCCGTCCCGTCACCGGCCAGCGTCTGCACCACACGGCTCCCGTCCGGTTGCTGGCGGACAACACGAATCCGGTTGTTCCCCGAATCCGCGACATAGATCGCCTCGTCCGTTCCGACGGCGATGCCCGCCAGATCGCGAAAACGCGCCTGTGCGGCCGGGCCGTCGGCGAAGCCCGGCGTGTTACTGCCGGCGATGGTCGTGACGTTGGTCGAGGCGATGGACGGAGGCGTGACCGCCGTCACGGTAAAGCCGTCAATCAGCGAGAGGTCTTCGTCGCTCCCGCCGCTGAGCGGCGTCACGACGCGCACCGTGCGCGGGCTCAGCGCGGCGGTCGCGGAGACGTTGAGGCTGGCGATGGCTGTCGTCTCATTAGTGACCGTAACGAGGCCGAGTTCGCCGGGGGCTCCGCCGCCGACGGAGACTTCGCCGCCGAAGGAGGCGCGCGTCTGCCCTGCCACCCAATGCGTGTTGCGCCCGTTGAGCGTGACGCTCAGCGTCTGGCCCTGCATTGAGCGGGTGGGAGTGATCGAGTCAATGGTGCCCGCGACCGTCGGCGGGGCCAACAGCCGCCCGCTGCTGTTGACGGTCAGGCGGTCGCACTGCAATGCGCCCTGCATGGGAGCGTTCAGCGTCACCGTTCCGTTCGGTGCGCGGACGGTGGCGTAGAGCATGCTCCCGCTATTGAGCGTGACGCCGCCGCTGGCGACCCGTAAGGTCAACCACGCCGGATTGGAGGCCGAACCGACCGTCGCGCCGTTGAGCGTGACGGCATTGCCGAGCGTCAAGACGATGGGGCCGACGACCTGCACCTGACTCCCGCTATTGAGCGTCAGCAGGCTCATGTTGTAGACGGACGGTTGAGCCGAGCCGGCCACGCCGAGGATGAAGCCCCCGCTGTTGGCCGTGAAGTTACGATAGGTTCCCGGAGGCACCGCGACCAGACCGGCGCCCGTGTTCAGCGTCAGGTCGCGGAGGGTCGCAAAGTCGCCCGGGCTCTGATTCGGAGAGTTGATGACCACGCTGCGCGTGCCCTGCGAAGCGGGCGGCGCGGCCACGCTCTCAAGCGTGATGGGGTCTGTGCGTTTGACCAGCCGCCCCAGCGTTGCGCCGCTGTTGAGCGTCACGATGTATCCGGTGGGGAGCGTGCTGCCCGTCCCGTTAGTCGTCCCGCCATAGTTCGGAGAGCCGTTGAGCTTGACGGTCGGCGTGCCGGGCACGAGCAGGTCTCCGGTCACAGCCCCGCCGCTATTGAAAGTCACATTCTCGCCTAAGAGCTGGCGTGCAGAGCCTTCGATGCGGCCGTTGAGCACGGGCGCGTGACGCACAGCCGCCAGTTCGGCCTGCGAGCTAACGACTGCCTGCGGGCTGGTGGCCGGCCCCGTGAGCGGCGCGGCGAAGGTCACTGGAAGAACCATTGATTGCAGGAAGAGGACGAAGACCAGCCACAGAGAGAGCGCGTCCGCCGAGAGGAGCCCTGAAACCGCGCGACCGAGGCTGAGCCCTAACCGCCGTGTGAGACCATTGTGATGAGTTGTCTGGTGCATACTGATTCTTCCTGTCTTAAGCTGCTGTATCAATCTTCGTTCTTAAACCTCTCTGAATGTGAGCTTCGCCCCGCACGCATTACAGGAGGTCGCCGCCGGAGCCGCCGCCACTGCTGTTCATAAACAGGGTCATGCGTCCGCCGCCGCTCCCGGCCTCGGGAGTGATCTTGAGGGTGTAAGTTCCGTCTTCCGGCAGCGTCAGATTGAAGATGCCGTTCAGATCGGCTGTGCGGAGAAGCGTGCCGTCCGGCCTGTAGACCGAGAGCGTCCCGTTCGGAATCGTCACGTCCCAGGTAAAGATGTTGATGCGGCGGCCGGCCGTCCCGTTGAAGCTCAACGCGCCTTCCGTTGAGTTGCGGGCAGCACGACCGTCACTTCAGGCCTGGCCATGCCGAGCTCGCCCGTGTCCGTCGCTTGAATCGTCATCTCGCCTGGGGTGTTGGGGGTCGGGTTGATCAGAATCGTGTAAGCGCCGGTGGCGGGCAGCGTCTGGATGTCAAGGTTCGCATCACTGTTGGTGATCCGGCAGCCTTCGACAAGGGTCGTTCCGTCCGGATTGAGGATCGAAACATAGCTCTCATAAAACGTCGAGCCGGTGAAGCGGAGCACGAGCCGGTGTCCGGCTTCGCCGTTCAGGGCCAGGCGCGCATTCTGCGCGGGGCCGGTCGTGACGGTGACGGCGGCGCCTCCCACTTCCACCGAGCCCGTGAAATCAAGCACCGGACTGAGGCTCAAACGCATACCGCCCGTGTAAGCCAGATCGGGCGCGATCAGAATCGTGTACGTCCCGTTCACCGGCAGGTTCTCGAACGTCAACGTGTCGCCGTTGGTGTCAACCCACGTCGGGCCGAAGATGAGCGAGCCGTCCGGTTGATAGAGCTGGACGGCGCTGCGCGTGACGGTGACGTTGCTCAGAGCCAGATTGAGCGTCTGCCCGGCGTTGGCCTCGAAGGTGATGCGAGCCTTCTGCTCGGGGCGCTCGAAGGTCAGCTCGAGCGGGGCTCCGTCGGTCGTGATGGTGCCCGTGACCTCCGGCGGATTCGACTCGTAGGCCGTCATCGTCATGCTGCCCGTCGGCATCCCGTAGGGGTCTACGATGATTCTGTATGTCCCATCGGCCGGCAGATCCAGATTGCGAATCAGCAGGCCGCCGAAGCTGACGTAAGTGCCCCAGACGAGCATCGAGCCGTCCGGGTTAATGACGGAGACGTTACTGTTGGAGATGCTCACGTCCGTCAGGTTAAGGCTGACATGCTGGGCGGCTGTGCCTTCAAAGGTCATCTGTCCGTTCTGTCCCGGCGTCGTCAGCGTGAGCGTGGCCGGAGCGCCGCCGACGGTCAAAGAGCCGGTCGCATCGGGCGGCACGTCGTAGAGCGTGAGCGTCATCTGGCCCGTGTCGCTCGAATACGGGTCGACATAGATCGTGTAGGTGCCGTCCGCCGGGAGCGTCATCGTGTCAAAGAAGTGTATGTTCCCGCCGTAGATGAATTCACTCTCCATCGTCCAGCCCTGCGGATGAATGATGGAGACGACGCTGCCGTTGATGGAGACGCCGGTCAGCGCCAGACTGACGTGCTGCCCGGCCGTGCCGCTGAAGGTGAGCCGCGCGTTCTGCCCGATGGTCGTGGTCACCGTGACGGGCGGGCCGCCCGGCGTGATCGTCTCCACGAGGTCCTCCGGCGGCTCGGTCAGGGTGACGGTCGTGCCGTTGGTGTACTGCTGGAAAGGATCAACGAAGATCGAATAGGTGCCGTCCACCGGGAGCGTCAGCCGGTCGAAGTACGCGATGTCGGTCCCGAAGACGGAACCGGGATACATGAAGTCCGGGCTGCCGATCCGCGTCCCGTCCGGAGCGTAGACCGAAAGATACCCGGCTCCGCCGCCCTGCGTGATGCGGCCGGTGATGTTGACCTTCTGTCCGGCGGTGCCGGTAAAGAAAACTCGACCGTTCTGTCCCGGCACGGTCGTCGTGAGCAGCGCCTGCCCGCCCAGCTCGACCGTCCCCGTCACGTCCGGCGGCACATCGTAGAGCTGCACGTAGACGCTCCCGTGATTGTTGGCGTAGGCGTAGTAGAGGGTATCAATGAGGACTGTGTACGTCCCGTCTTCCGGCAACGTCAGCGGCTCGACGAAGATGCCCCGGTAGGTGTAGTCGAACCACGTCGGCGGCAGCAACTGCTCGTTGTTCGGCCCCGTGATCGAGACCTGCGAGTTGATGGTGTAATTGGCGTTAGAAAAGTCCAGACTGACGCGCTGTCCGGCGGTGCCGCTGAAAGTGAGCCGCGCGTTCTGTCCGATTTCGGTCTGGACAAACACGCGCGGGGCTCCCGCCGTGAGCGTTAACTGGAGGTCGGGAGGCGGCCCGCTCAGCGTCACGGTCGCGCTCGTGATGTCCGCTCGGCTGGGGTCAACCAGAATCGCATACGTCCCGTCTGCGGGCAGCGTCAGGCTGGTGATCGTGGCCGTCTGCTGGCCGTAGATGGTCTGCGCCATGAACTGCGGAGAGCTCAACATCGAACCGTCCGGCGCGAGCACGGAGAGATAGCCGCTGCGCGGCTGCTGGTTGATGTTGCCCGTCACGCGCACGCGTTCTCCGGCGGTGCCCGTGAATAAGAGGCGCGCGTTCTGACCCGGCACGGTGTTGGCGATGGTCGCTTGAGAGTCGAACTCGATGGCGCCGGTCGCATCGGGCGGCACGTTGAAGAGCTGCACCGTTCCGCTGCCGTAGCTGTTGATGTAATTGCTCGTATCAATCAGGACGGAATAGGTGCCGGTCGCGGGCAGGGTCACGGTATCAATGAAGACGCCGTGGTAATCGTACTCAGTGCCGGTGGGAGAGACCAGCTCCAGGCCATCCGGCGAGTAAATGGAGACATCCGCGTTGAGCCTGTAAGAGGCGTTGAACAGATTGAGGCTGACGCGCTGTCCGGCCATGCCGTCGAAGAGGAAGAGTGCGGCCTGACCCGCGCCGGGCAGCGTGAAGGATTTCGGCTCGCCGTAAGCGAGGCGACCCGTCACGGTGACATT
>JADMIO010849026.1_pt1 | contig 19101 bp, 18 predicted proteins | sample 8958161 | NCBI WGS metagenome assembly JADMIO01 (sample SAMN16585339, study PRJNA669376) | soil metagenome | isolation source: Crop rotation soil | place: USA: Cullars Rotation, Alabama | collected 2011
GCCGCGACTTCAAGTCACGTGAATTCCAAGCTTCGGATCCCACTGTGCTGGAAAGCGACGCGGCCGGTTTTCGACGACGATGGCCGGATGAACTCCACCGATCTGATCCACGCGGTCGACGCACATGCCGAGGGGGAGCCAACGCGAGTGGTCGTCGGCGGCCTGCTCGAGGGAAATGTCACCTCGATGGCCAAGCGCCGGGCACAACTGCAGGAGACCGACCAGCTGCGCCCATACCTCCTCTTCGAGCCCCGGGGCCAGGTGGGTCTACACTCGGTCGCCCTCTATCCACCCGCCGACCCCGAGGCCGACGTCGGAATGGTGATCATGGAGGCGACCGACTATCCGGGGATGTCGGGGTCTAACACGATCTGCGCCGCCACCGTGCTGCTCGAAACCGGGATGTTCCCGATGACCGAACCGGTGACCCAGATGGTGATCGAGACCCCCGCCGGATTGGTGAGGGTCGAGGCCCAATGCGAGGACGGCCTCTGCGAGCGGGTCCGATTCGAGAATGTCCCGGCCTACGTAGTCGGACTCGACCTCGAGGTCGATGTCGACGGGCTCGGCTCGGTCACCGTCGACGTCGCCTGGGGCGGCGCCTTCTTCGCCTTCGTCGACAACGCCTCGGTCGGGCTGCCATTGGTGCCGGAGAACGCCGGAGAGCTCTCGCGCCTCGGACAGAGGATCAAGCAAGCGGCGGCGGCCCAGATCCCGGTCGAACATCCGCTGCTCCCAGAGCTGAACACGATCACTTTCGTCACGTGGATCGGCCCTCCGACCAACGGTGGTGATGGGCGCAACGCGACCGTTGTCAGCCCCGGCCGCCTCGACCGCTCTCCCTGCGGCACCGCGACGTCCGCCCGGCTGGCGGTGATGCACGCCCGTGGCGACATGGCCATCGGCGAGGAGTTTGTCCACGAGGGCATCCTCTCGACGACCTTCATCGGTCGGATCGAGGCGGAGGCCGAGGTCGGCGGCCAGACCGCGATCCGCCCCTCGATCTCCGGACGCGCCTGGGTGACCGGTGTGCATCAGATCTCCCGTGACCCCCGCGACCCGCTCGGCGGCGGCTTTACGCTCCCGGACACCTGGTTCGGCCAAACGCACGGGCTCCCCAGCTTTCAGGGAACGTAGGCCTGACAAAGGGACACCCGGGCCCGTGCTTGGTCCCGGCGGAAGGCTCTCCGGGATCCGGCATCGCTGCGCCAACGAAGGGTTCGTCTGCCATTGGCCATACCGTGACCGGGTGATCCTCGCCGTATCGGAAGAGGCGACAGGGCAGGCGCGGCGTCCGCTGGTGCTTGTCTCGACCGCGACGACCGATCCGCACGGTGATTATTGGTCGCGGGTGTTTCATCGGCCCCTGTATGCGGCAGGGGCGTTGCCACTGCTGTTCCCAGTGACGGAGGGCATCCGGGCGCGGCGCGAAGCGCTCGAGCTGGCCGACGGGCTTGTTCTGAGCGGAGGCTGGGACATCGACCCCTGGCTTTATGGCGAGGAGCGAAGCGAGGTGCTCTGGAAGCTCGACCCGAAGCGCGACGAGCTGGAGCTCGGTCTGGTGACCGAAGCGATGGGGGCCGGGATACCCGTGCTCGGTACATGCCGCGGCATGCAGGTGATCAATGTCGCGCTCGGCGGCAGCCTCTATATGGACGCCTCGTTGCATCCCGGCTGCGAGGGCCACACCAGCGGTGGCTTCGAGGGTTTCGCGGAGGTCGTCGCTTTGGAGCTGGAAGAGCGGGACCCGGATCTGCTGGCAATTCCAGGGCACCTGATCACGATCGACGCCGACAGCGCTCTGGCGTCGACTCTCGGCACCCGGCCGCGCGTCAACAGCTTCCACCACCAGCATCTCGACCGCCTGGGGGATGGCGTCCTGGCCACCGGCCGGAGCGACGACGGAGTGATCGAGCTGATCGAGATAGAGGGCGGCGCGGCGCCGACAATCGGCGTTCAGTGGGAGGTGCAGACCGGCTGGAGGACCGACGCCGGTGTGTTCGCGGTCTTCGAGTATTTCGTCCAGGCGGCAAGGAAGGCGCGCGGATAACTCGAGCCCTCAGTCGAATCAGCTGAGTCGGGTGCCCATCTCCGGCAAGACTTCCTCGCCAAAGCGGCGCATCTGAGCCTCTCCGTCACCGGCCCGCGGCAGAAGCACAACTGTGTCTGCGCCCGCCCCCCAGAGTTCTTCGACCGTCCTCTTGCACGATGCCGCGGTGCCTGCTGCTGCCATCGATTGGATCAGCTCGTCGCTGATCTCCCCGGAGCCATCCCGACCGATGCCGGCCTGCTCTGCCATGTCCGGGAAGGCACCACTCTTCATCCAGGCCTCGACCTGAGGGCGGATCGCCGCCACCCCGGAGGCATCGTCGTCGTCGATGCTGAGAAAGGCGTACACAACGACCCTTCCGGGGTCGGGACCAGCCTGGTTCCGGGCCCATTCGAGCGCCGGCGGACCTGCGACCTCGACCACGATGATGCCGTCGGCGACGCGTCCAGCGAGCTCCAAGCCCCTCGGGCCGGTGGTGCCGATCAGGACCGGGGGCGGCTTCACGGGCGGGTGCTCGAGGACGACGTTGTCGAACTGCACATGCTTCCCGCTGGTGCTCAGGGTCTCGCCCGCGAGCAGGGCGCGGACCGCTGTGACGGTCTCCTCGAGCACCGTCAGGCGATTCTCCGGACGGGCGCCGATCTGAAGCATCCATTCTTCGACGCCGTGGCCGAAGGCGGGAACGAATCGACCCGGGTAGAGGCGCGACAGCACCGCCAGCTCCATCGCCGCGATCGCCGGGTTGCGGACGATCGCAGGAAGCAGTCCGAGGCCAATCGTGATCTCCTCGGTCGAGGAGAGGGCAAGCGCCGTCGACGTCATGCCACCGGCCGAGAAGCAGTCCTCGACGGTCCAGAGTTCGTCGTACCCGAGCTGCTCGGCCTCGCGAGCGATCGCGGGCAGGTCCGCCGGATCCCATCTCGGGTCCCATCGGAGTCCGATCTGATGAGCCGCGTTCACCTCGCCAAGAAGCCGCCGTCGATGACGAGGTCGGTGCCAGTGACGAAGGCTGCCTCGTCGGAGGCGAGGTAAAGAACGCCGTAGGAGATCTCGCGCGGCTCGGCGCCGCGGCCCAGCGGCGTCGTTCGCGCCAGCTCGGCGATCGACTCCTCCGGCTCGTCGTCGATCATCGGCGTCATCACCAGCCCGGGCAGCACGCTGTTGACGCGGATCTTGTCCGGCGCGTAGGTGAGGGCGGCGCTTTTGGTCATCAGCCGCACCGCACCCTTCGTCGCTTGGTAGCCGATGTACTCCTCGGTCCCGGCGGTGCCCCAGATCGAGGAGGTGTTGACGATCGAGCCGCCGCCGCGTTGGCGCATCATCGGGATCGCGACCTTCATCCCCAGTAGCACCCCGGTCTGATTGATCGCGATCAGCCGCTCCCACCCCTCGTCGTCCTCGTCGAGGACCGAGGCGGTCGAGCCGACGATGCCGGCGTTGTTGACGAGGATGTCGAGGCCGCCGAACTCGCTCTCGCAGAGCGCCGCGGCGGCCTGCCAGTCGGCGGCCGAGGTGACGTCGAGGTGTACGTAGCGCGCCTGCAGTCCCTCCGAGCTCAATCTCGCCGCAACCTCTTCTCCGGCCGCATCGAGGATGTCGCCGAGGACGACGGAGGCGCCCTCCTCGGCGAGCAGCCGGGCGTGCTCGGCGCCCTGGCCACGGGCTGCGCCGGAGATCAGCGCCACCTTGCCCTCGACCCGGCCCATCTAGATCGCCACCCGGCCGCCGTCCACCATCAAGATGTGGCCGTAGACCATGTCCGAGGCGGGGGAGGCGAGGTAGAGCACAGCTCCCTCGATCTCGCGCGGGACGCCGACGCGGCCGGCGGGGATCGCGTCGTGGATCCAGTCGCGGTACTCCTGTTCGTCAAGAGCGCCGGCAATCAGCGGTGTGTCGAAGTCGCAAGGGCCGACGGCGTTGACGTGCACCCCCTTCGACGCCCACTCGGCTCCGAGGGTGCGGGTCAGCTGCACCACCGCGCCCTTGCTGGCGCAGTAGGCGACCTGGTCGGGAACGCCCACCATTCCGTCGGTCGAAGCGATGTTGACGATCTTGCCCGAGCCCCGCGCCAGCATCTGCGCCCCGACGGCCCGGCACATCAGGAAGGTGGCGGTGGCGTTCACTTGGAGCGCTCGCTCCCAGAGGTCGAGTGGAGTTTCCTCGCCAGGCGCCCGCTCGAAGATTCCGGCGGAGTTGACGAGGACGTCGATCTCGCCGCGGCGATCGAGGATCTCCGCCACGATCGCCTCGGTCTGCGTCGGGTCGCCGAGCTCGGCGATCTCCACCGCGGCCACCCCGCCGTCAGCCTCGATCTCAGCGGCGACACCGTCGGCGCGTTCCTTGTTCCGCCCGAGGACCACCACCTCCGCACCCGCCCGCCCGAGGGCGCGGGCGGCCGCGGCGCCGATGCCGCTCGAAGCACCGGTGACGAGGGCGCGTTTGCCGTCGAGGCCGAACAGCTGACGCAGGTAGTCGTCGCCGGGGGGCACGGCGAAAACCTAAGCTCCTAGAGGTTAAAAGTCAACCCTCTGGCGAGGCCGCGAAGACGACCACGCTCCAGCCCGTCAGGGCCCCGTGCCGCCGCTCCGGATCGGCATCGCGGACCAGCGACCTCGGCAGGTGCGCGACGTCGGTCGAGGCGATCACCCGGCCTTCGGAGTTGACGAGCGCCGCGCGCCGATCGAGCTCGCGCAGGGCCTGCGAAACCCGCGCGTCGAGTTCGCCGGCGCGCACGTCGAGGCTGCAGACGCCGACGAACTCACCGCTGTGGGAACACGGCAGCGAAAGGGTGGCGACCTCCTCTTCGGTGCCGAACGCATCGACGTAAGGGCCGGTTACCGTCGGGCCGCCGCTTTCGCGGGCACGCAGGTACCACTCTGCCGAGACGTAGTCGTAATAGGAGAGGCTCTGCGGATCGAAAGAGACTGGGAGCGGCTGCGACGGAACCTCCTCGCGGGGTCGGGTCCACCATTCCATGTGGCTGACCCTGTCGGCGAGCGCCTCGGGGGCGAAGGAGATGCCGGCACCGGCGACCAGCGTTCCTTCTAGGGCGAGCCGGCCCTGCAGGACTGACGCGAGGCCCGAGATCGTCTCCATCGTCGGGGCAGTGTTTCTCTCCTGGGCCTCGTCGAGGCGCGCGTAGAGCTCCTGACGAACAAGCTCGAGGAAGTCGAACAGGCGCTTGACGAGCGCCTCGAGATCGTCGAGCACCGTATCCAGGCTGGCGCCGCCTTCGGGCACCTTTCCGACTCTATGAGGAAATCGCGAGCCGACGCTCGAGCAGCGCTTCGCCCTGCTTGGCCGCCTGCGATTCGGCGTTCGTTCGAGCTGCCTCGCCATCGCGTGCGGCCAAGGCCTCGATGATCTCGCGGTGGCCGGCGAGGTGGGCCGTCAGGTCGGGGCCGGCGCTGGGCAGCAGCCAGAGCAAGCCGCTGATCTCGCCCTGGAAGCGAACTTCCTCGCTCGTCAACCGGGTCGAGTGCGAAGCGACGGCGAGGTCGACATGGAAGCGAGCATCGGCGCGGCGCCGCTCGGCGGCGCTGGTGGCGCCCTCCAGACGCTCGTTGTCTACGCTCAACCGGCCGAGGTCCGACTCGCCGGCCCGTTCGGCGGCGAGGGCGGCGATCGCCGCCGCGATCGCCCGGTGGTGGTCGAGCAAATCTCGAAGGTCGTTGACCGAATAGGCACGAAGCGTCGCCGAGCCTCCTCGTCGCCGTCCGCTCGGAGCCTGGACGAAGCTGCCGCCGCCGCGGCCCCGGCGAGTGACGAGGAGCCCCTGGTCGCGAAGAGAGGCGAGCGCGTCGCGGAGGGTCATTGCCGAGACCCCGAGCTGTTCGGCCAGCTCGCCTTCCGGGGGAAGCTTCGAGCCGGCGGTAAGCAACCCGAGCTCGATCGACTCCTCCAGTTGGCGCGCGACCCCCTCGGTGCGGCTCTCGCCGGTGAGTGGGGCGAGGAACGGGATTGCGGGGCTTGTCGTCGTGGGTGCTTTCGAAGTTCTGCTCATCGGGCTCATTTCGAGGGGGCGCCCCAAAGGCTCCCCAGCTGGCTTGACGTAATACCTCTAATCCCGTAGGTTAAAGCACGAGGACGACGGTCGCAAACACGACGAGCTAGGAGTTCAGATGCCACGCGATCCCCGCCACGACGTGCTCTTCGAGCCGGTTACCTTCGGTCCAAAGAAGACCCGAAACAGGTTCTGGGCCACCTCGCACTCCAGCGGCTACCCCGATCGCCCCGGCACCCACGCCTCGTTCCGCGCGATGAAGGCGGAGGGCGGCTGGGGAGTGGTCTGCACAGGGTTCTGCTCGATCCATCCCGAGTCGGATGAGTATCCCTGGACCTCCTCCCGACTCTGGGACGAGGGTGACGTGATCAATCTCGGACACCTGACCGAGGAGATCCACAAGCACGAATCTCTCGCCGGTGTGCAGCTCTGGTACAACGGCATGCACTCGCCGCGCTACGAGTCGCGCGAGTCGGCCCGCGGGCCGTCCGGCCTGCCCTCGAACGTCTTCCCCGAGCGCAACGTCTACGCCGCCTGGGCCAGCGAGGACGACATCAAGGCGCTGATCAACATGTATGTGCTCGCCGCCCGCCGGGCCGAGGAGGCGGGCTTCGACGTGGTCGAGGTCTCCGGCGGCGACACGACGGTCCCCTTGCAGTTCCTGGAGACGCGTTACAACAAGCGGAGCGATAAGTACGGCGGCTCATTCGAGAACCGCGCGCGCTTCTACATCGAGCTGATGACCGCGCTGAAAAAGGCGGTCGGAGATCGCCTCGCGGTGACCACCCGGTTCGAGGTCGACACGATCAACGGCGAGCACCGGATCAAGCATTTCGAGGAGGGCCTCGGGTTCATGGAGCTGATGAACAAGGAGGGTCTCGTCGATCTCTGGTCGATCAAGATCGGCGACTACGAGGAGTGGGGGGAGGACGCCGGCAGCTCGCGATTCCGCAAACCCAACTGGGCCGCCCCGTTCGTCGCCGGCGCCCGCGACCTGGTCGACGTGCCGGTGGTCTCCAACGGTCGCTTCACCAGTCCCGACGACATGGTTGCCGCCATCCGTGCTGGCCAGTGCGACCTGATCGGCGCCGCCCGCCCGTCGATCGCCGACCCCTTCATCCCGAACAAGATCGACGCGGGGAACGGCGACGAGATCCGCGAGTGCATCGGTTGCAACATGTGCGTCAGCCGGATGCAGCAGCAGGCGCTGATGTACTGCACCCAGAATCCGACGACCGGCGAGGAGTACCGCCGTGGCTGGCATCCGGAGGAGACCGGCACCAGCCCCGAGCCCGCCGCCGTCCTCGTGGTCGGCGCCGGCCCGGCAGGGATGGAGGCGGCGCTGACACTCGCCCGCCGCGGCCACGAAGTTCACCTTCGCGATTCGGCCGAGGCGCTCGGTGGTCATTGGCGAGCCGTCAGCCGTTTCCCGCGCTGCAGGGAGTACGGACGCTTGATCACTTACCGCGAAGTGATGCTCGACAAGCACGACAACGTCAGCGTCCAGCTCGGCGTGGCGCCGATGAGCGCTCAGGACGTACTCGACTACGGTGCCGAGAAGGTCGTGATCGCGACCGGCTCGCACTGGTCGCCGGTCGGCCTTGGGCCGGAGACGCACGAACCGCTCGAGAACGTGCATGCCGACCTACCGAACGTGCTGACGCCCGAGCAGGTGATGGCCGACAAGCCGATCCCCGGCGAGAAGGTCGTGGTCCTCGACGGCGACGGCCACTTCACCGGCTTCGCGATGGCCGAGATCGCCGCCGACCTCGGCAAGCAGACGACGATCGTCACCAACACCCACGACGTCTTCGAGTACTCCAAGTTCACGATGGAGATGCCGAACAACAAGCGGGCGATGTTCGAGAAGGGAATCACCTTCCTCCGCAACCACTGGGCGATCGGCTACGAGGACGGCGTGCTGCGCCTCTTCTATCTCTACAAGGACACCGCCGGCCTCTACGAAACGGCGCCGGGACAGTGGGGCCGCCGCTTCGGCGACGAGGAGGTCGAGCTCGAGTGCGACTCGCTGATCCTGACCACATCGCGCGTCCCCGATGACGCTCTCTACTGGGAGCTGGTCGGGCGCCAGGGGGATTGGGCGGAGGCCGAGATCGACGGCGTCTACCGGATCGGCGACTGCGTCCAGCCGCGGCACGCGATGGACGCGATCTTCGAGGGCCACCGGATTGGGATGGAGCTCGAGTCGCCCGACCCGCAGCGACCGCTGCCGTTCATCCGCGAGCGCCAGATCTGGGGGGCGCCGACGATCCCGCAGCTCGGCGACCCTCGCCCGGTGGTCGAGGGTGAGTTACTTGTCTGAGCTCGCGAAGATCGCCGTCCTCGTCAAGGAGGTGCCCGACACCTATGGCGAGCGTCACCTCGACCTCGAGGCCGGCCTCTCCGACCGCGGTGCCAGCGAGCCGGTACTCGACGAGATCTGCGGCCGCGTGCTCGAGGTTTCCATCGGCGCCCCCGGGCTCAAGCCGCGGTGTAGCCGCCGTCGACCGGCAGCGTCGCACCGGTGACATGCTTGGCATCGTCGGAGATCAGGTAGGCGATCGCGGCCGCCACGTCGGCGGGATCAGCAAGGGCGCCGAGCGGAATCTTTGCCGTCACCTCGGCTTCGGCAGCGGCCGGATCGGGCAGCTTCGCCAGCCACTCGTTGTACAACGGCGTCCTGGTCATCCCCGGGGCGACGGCGTTCACTCGGATCCGATGAGGCGCTAGCTCCACCGCGGCACCGCGCGTCAGCGCGGCAAGCGCCCCCTTCGCGGCACCGTAGAACGACATCGTCGGCACGCCGATCGTCGCCAGGCGGGAGGTGACGTTGACGATCGAGCCGCCGCCCGTGCGCATCGCGTCGGCGCACGACTGCAGCATCCGTGCGGCGGCGAAGAAGTTCAGCTCGAATAGCTCTCGCATTTCCTCGAAACTGGTCTCAAGCAGCCCCTGGGCATGGTCGATCGCGGCATTGTTGACGAGCGCGTCCACCTTGCCGCGACTGCTGAGTGCGCGCCCGACGATTCGCTCGGCCTCGCGATCGTCGGTCAAGTCGCCCGCGACGATCAGCGCTCCGCCGCCCAGCTCATTGCCGAGCGCGGTGAGGCGCTCCTTCGAGCGACCGCAGAGAACGAGTTCGGCCCCCTCTTCGTCGAGCCGGCGCGCGGTCTCGGCTCCGATACCGCCGCTTGCGCCGGTGACGATCACGAGCTTGCCCTCGAGCCGCAGCAACTCAGACCTCGGCCATCACTGCGAATAGGTTCGACTTCGCCTCGACCCCGACCCGGGGGGGACCTCCGGCGGCGCGGCCTCGCCATCTCCGACCTGGATCCAGTCGGCGAAGCCGCCGAACGGCCGGGAGACCTCCGGGTCGGGCTCGTTGCCGCCGGGTCCGAGCCCGGCAACAGGCGAGAGGCCGAATTCATGCCTGCCGTGAGGGATCACGGACCGCCGGCTGAACCCCTCGGCCTCGATCGCGGCGAGGGTCCGTGGGCACTCCGTCAGCCCGTGGCCCAGCCCCGGGTCTATCTGGATGTTGTCGCGGTCCGGGCGCATGCCGCCGAAGCGGGCGAGGTTGCGAGCGTCCTGCATCGAGAACAGGTTCTCACCAGTTGCCAGCGGATGTCGATACCGCTTCGCGAGGATTCGCATCAAGCTTCGGCGGCGACCGCTCGAGCGCGGCGCCGACGGCCGCCCCGATGAACTCGATCTCCTCGGCCGTGACCACGAACGGAGGCGAGATCTGGGGGGCGCCGTTGGGGATCGGCTGGATAACAGGCCTTTGCCGCTCGAATGTGCCTCCCAATTGTTCAACAGGTAATCAAGAGAGCATCAATCAAGGAAAGGAAGCGTCCTCAAGCACATAGAATCGCCCCCGCTTTGGCCGGGAGTGAGCAAAGTGAGTTCTTGGGGTCGGTCGACCTGCAGCGGCAAAGTACGGGCGAGCAGGTGGCCCAGGCCCTGCGCGATGCCATCTTCGACGGCCGGCTGGCGCCGGGCTCGCATCTGAGAGAGGCGTCGCTCGCGAAAGCTTTCAGCGTCTCCCGGAACACTGTTCGTGGCGCGATCCAAGCGCTCGACCGTGACGGTTTGGTAACCCACCGCGTGCATCGTGGCGCCTTCGTCACCGAACTGGAGCCGGATGGCATCGAGGACGTGTTTGCGACCCGGCGTCTGGTCGAGCTCTCGGCGCTCGAGGCGGTTCCGCCAGCTGATGCCCTGCAGCCGCTCGAAGCCGCTCTCGTCGCTCTCCGCAGCGCCATCGACAGTGGGACCGATGCCGCGATCCGCGACGCCGATCTCGAGTTCCACGGTGCGATCGCGGACCTCCGCGGCAGCCCGCGGCTCACCGCCCTGTTCGACGAAATGGCGGCCGAGACCCGCCTTTCCGTACTCCTCGTGGGCAATGCCCACCCCGACGCGGAGCGTCTGTATGGCGAGCATCGCCAGATCGTCGACTGGCTTCGGTCCGAGAAACGGAGAAGGCGCGGCAGCTGCTCGATCAGCACCTCCGCGACTCCGAGGCGGTCCTGATCGAAGCGATCGCCCAGCGTCATCCCGACGCGGGCTGAATCTCCTCAAAAGCGGTTCCCTCCACGGTGGGTAGCGAGCGCGGTACATAGGCGCGTTGACCTATTGCTCAGCAATCCACCAATGCACCATGTCGCTCCTTGACTCCCTCTCTAGGTGAGGCTAAGGTCGGCTCATGGCGTTTGCCAGGGAGACCCTTTCGGGGGACAACGGGTCCGATCCCGTTTTCGAGCTCCTTGCAATCGAGCGGTCCAGCACCGCGGAGCAGGTGGCCGCCGCTCTTCGCGCCAAAATCACGGGGGGCGAGCTGGTGCCGGGAACTCCGCTTCCAGAATTCACGCTTGCCGACTCAATGGGGGTGTCGCGAAATACGGCGCGAGAGGCACTGCGGATCCTCACCCGCGAGGGACTCGTCTCCCACAACATGCATCGGGGGGCGTCCGTCTCGATCCTCGACGAGGAGGACGTCGCCGACATCTTTCGCGTTCGATGGACGCTCGAGATGGCGGGCGTCGATGCCAGTGCGCGGGTCGACCCCAGTCGCCTGCAGCCGCTCCGCGATGCGGTGAGCGGGATCGCCGACGCAGCCAGGGCCGACGAACCGAGCCGGATGGTGGAGTCCGATGCCGAGTTCCACCGCCAGCTGGTCGGTTTGCTGGAAAGCCCTCGTCTCAACCGGTTCTTCGACGAGCTGCAGGGGGAGCTATGGCTCTGTCTCGCGCTGATCACCCGGCGTCCGGAAAAGCCCGATCCGTTGATCGAGGAGCACACCGAACTCTACGAGCTGATGGCGAGCGGCCAGCAAGACCGTTGCCGTCGCCAGCTCGAGCAGCACTTGGCCGACAGCGAGGAGAACCTCAAGTCTATTGCCCGCAGCATGGCTGAAAATGGGAACAAAGTCAGGAGAGAGCAATGAGCAGCGGCATGCCCACGACGGCACCTCGAGAAGGCGGTTTCGTTCGAAAAGCGTCGGGTCTGGTGAGGGATTTCTCTCAGCTCGACGCCTGGATCTACAACGTCATCGCGATCAACATCGTCCTGAACGTCGCGCTCTCGTACGTGTTGATCGCTGTCACCTACCCGCAGGCGAGCATGTGGCTAGCGCTGGTGCTTGCCGGCATCTTCTGCACCTTCGAGGCGATCGTCTACGCCTTTTTCACCACCGCGATGCCGAGATCTGGCGGTGACTATGTTTTCCAGAGCCGTGTGCTGGGAGGCGGGGTGGCGACGCTCTTCGCGTTCTCGGCGGTGACGCTCTCACAGATAATCTGGATGGGGGTGGCCGGATGGTTCGGCGCCAACATCGTGATGTCGCCGTTCTTGATTCTGCTCGGGGCTGCCTACAACGCCACCTGGATGACCGACCTCGGCGAATGGTTCCTCACCGACTGGGGCATCTTCCTCACTGGTTGCGCCTGCACCTTGTGGGCTGCCTTCGTCAACATCCGTGGGCTCCGCGTCTACGCGCTTCTACAGCGCTACTTCTTCTGGATCGGGATGGTCTGCCTGGTGATCGTGACGGTGATGCTGCTGTTCAGCACCCACCAGGACTTCGTCAACAATCTGAACTCCTTCATGTCCGACAACTTCGGCACGAACAACGCTTACCAGGAAACGATCAAAGCGGGCGGCGACGCCTCCTTCTCCTTCTCGTTGGGCGACACCGTGTTGGCAGCTGTGATCGCTTCCTTCGCGTTGATCTATCCAGCGTGGGGTGTGATGCAGGCAGGCGAGATCAAGCGCGCCAACAGCCTCTCCGCGAACGTCAAAGCCATCGTCGGCGCTGAGGTCTTCTCTTTCGTCATGGTGGCGATCATGGCCGCCCTGCTGACGACCAAGATCGGCACCCACTTCCTCTACGCCAGTGGCACGCTGTTCTACGAAGGATCCGAAGCAAACCCGCTGCCGGTGCCGCCGTTCTTCGGCTTCTTCGTGGCGCTGGTCGGCAATGCGACGATCTTCGTCTGGCTCGCGTTCGTGATGTTCTTCGCCTGGTTCTGGATGTGGTTCCCGAACATCACCCTCGGCGGCACCCGGGTGATGGTGGCAATGTCGTTCGATCGCATTCTGCCCGAGTCAATCGGCAAGGTCGACCGCCGGACGCACACTCCGATCAACGCGATCGCTGTGTTCAGCGTGTTCTGCGTCGCCATTACCGCCCTCTATGCGTTCGTGCCGGACTTCGTCACCCTCACGCTCGGCCTGCTGGTGTTGAACATCACCGGCTTCGCGGCGACGATGGTGGCGGCGCTCGCCTTCCCGGTGAAAAAGCGAGACATGTTCGCCTCGACCATCGCAGCGAAATATCGGTTCGCCGGTATCCCACTGATGTCGGTAGCGGCGGTGATATTCCTCGTGTTCGTCGTCTTCGTCGACGTTCAGGCACTGCGTGCGGACGAGCTCGGCCTCAACGGCACCAAGGGCCTGGCGTTCGTGGGTGGCACCTATCTGGTTGCGGCGGTGGTCTATGTCGTCTCCAAGATCTACCGGAAAAGGAAGGACAATCTCGACCTCAGCGTTGCGTACCAGGAGTTGCCTGCTGAATGAAGACCCGACTGTTTTTCTGTACCGACCTGCATGGGTCGGAGGTCTGCTTTCGTAAATTCCTCCACGCCGGCTCCGTTTACGGAGCCGGCGTGGTGATCATGGGCGGTGATTGCACCGGCAAGATGATCATCCCACTGGTGGAAACCGGCTCAGGTGAATATCAGTGTGAGTGGGCGGGCGAGACGGTCGCCCTCCCGGATGCCGAGCGGTTGGCCGAGCAGGAAAAGATGATCAAGAACAACGGCTTCTATCCGGTCCGTCTCTCGGCGGCGGAGATGGAACGACTCTCGGCTGATGGTGATGGTGTCGCGACCCTGTTCACGGAAACCATGGTCCACACCCTCGAAGGCTGGACCGACCTTGCCGCCGAACGGCTCGCAGAGTCCGGGATCAAGGTGATCATCACCCCCGGAAATGACGACGAGTTCGAGGTCGACGGCGTTCTCGTCAACGCCGATTACATCGATGCGGCGGAGGGTCGGGTGGTGTGGATCGACGACGAGCACGAGATGCTCTCGGTGGGCTGGTCGAATCCGACTCCTTGGGATACCCCACGCGAGTGCTCCGAGGAGGAGTTGGCGGAGAAGATCCACGAGCTGGCCCGACAGGTGGAGCGCATGGAGACGGCGATCTTCAACATCCATGTACCGCCTTATGGGACCGGCCTCGACAGCGCTCCCGAGCTCGAGGAAGGAACGCGGGTCAAGCGCGGCGGCACGATCATGGCCTCGGTCGGCTCCACCGCGGTCCGCGATGCGATCCTCGAGTACCAGCCGCTCCTCTCGCTGCATGGCCACATCCATGAGTCGCGCGGGATGCATAAGCTGGGCCGCACGCTCGCCATCAATCCTGGCAGCGCCTACAGCGACTGGACGCTCCAGGGCGTGATCGTCGACCTCGACGGCGACGAGGTCGAGCGCTACGTTCCGACCACTGGTTGAGATCGAGCACGAGATGGGAGAGGTCGCCGTGAGCACTATCCAGGATCCGCTCCATGAGGCTGAGCGAGTGGTCGGCGCCGCCGGCGACGCCGGGCTGGCGATCAGGGCCACGGGCGGCGTCGCGATCGCCTTGATCTGTCCGAGCGCGCGACGACCGCCGCTGCAGCGCGTCTACGGCGACATCGACTTCGTCGCCCACTCGTCAGATGCAGCCGACGTCGTCGCCTTCTTTCGCGACCTCGGCTACGCCCCCGAGGAGCAGTTCAACGTCATCCACGGACAGCGCCGGCTGTTCTTCACCGACACCGACAACGGCGGCCGCCAGGCGGACGTCTTCCTCGACCGGATCGAGGGCTGCCACAAGCTCGAGCTCCGCGATCGGCTGGAGCTCGCCCCGCGGACGCTGACCCCGGCGGACCTGCTGCTTTCGAAGCTGCAGGTGTTCAAGACCAACGAGAAGGACTTCACGGACGCTCTCGCGATCCTCGCCGACCACGAGCTGACCGACGACGACAGCGGCATCAGCCGCACTCGCTTGGCCGAGGTGTGCGGCTCCGATTGGGGTTGGTGGCGAACGGTGACGATGGTCGCCGAGCGCGCCGGCGGATATGCGGAGGCGCAGGGCGACCTGGACACGGCGCGGACCCGCGTCGAGCAGCTCAGGCAGGAGCTCGAGGAGATGCCGAAGTCCCGGCGCTGGAAGATGCGCGCAAGGGTCGGCGAGCGGGCTCGCTGGTACGAGGAACCCGATGAGATCGAGCATGAGCTTTGAGCTTGGCGATGTCCCCCGGTCGCTACACCCGCTCTGAGCGGCAGTTCGCTCGCGCCCAGCGGAGCCTGGCCACCGGCGTCGCCACCGCGATGCGGGCCGCCCAGAGGCCCCTGCCCCTGACGATCGATCACGGCAGTGGCAGCCGGATCGTCGACATCGACGGCAACGAGTACATCGACTACGTGCTCGGATTCGGTCCGCTACTCCTCGGCCATTGCCCGCCTGCGGTCGTCGCGGCGTCCACCGAGCAGCTCGAACGCGGGACCACCTTCGGCGCCCAGCACGAGCTCGAGGCGGCGCTTGCCGAGCGCCTCGTCGAGACCGTCCCATGCGCCGAGTTGTGTTGCTTCTCCACCACCGGCTCCGAGGCGGTGCAGGCGGCGCTGCGAATCGCACGGGCCCGCACCGGAAGGGCGAAGATCGTCAAGTTCGAGGGTCACTACCACGGCTGGCTCGATCCGGTGTTCGCCTCGACCCCAGGGCTCCAGGCCGCGCCCGCTGGCGACCCGCTACCGCTCGAACCGCGCCCTGCCACCGCTGGGCAGACCGGTGCCGGCGAGGTCCTCGTCGCTCGCTGGAACGACGTTGCCGGACTGGAGCGTCTGCTGGCCGGGCACGGTGAGGAGGTCGCGGCGGTGCTGATGGAGCCCGTCGCCTGCAACGGCGGACTGATCGAGCCGCTGCCCGGGTTCCTCGATGCGGCGCGCGAGTTGACCCGGGGGAGCGGCTCGCTGTTGGTCTTCGACGAAGTCGTCACCGGCTTTCGGATCGCGCTTGGCGGCGCCCAGGAAGCGCTCGACGTCACTCCCGATCTCGCTGTCTTCGGCAAGGCGATCGCGGCCGGACTGCCCCTCAGCGCTGTGGTGGGTTCGGGCGCGGCGATGGAACCGCTGGTCGACGGGCGTGTCGCCCATGTCGGCACCTTCAACTGCAACCCGCTGAGCGCGGCGGCTGCGGTGGCCGCGATCGATACCTACCGAGGCGATCCCGAGTTCTACAGTCGCCTCGGTGACCGGGCCGCCGCCTTGGCCAACGGGCTTCGCGGCGCGGCCAGCGATGCTGGCGTTCCCCTCAGGGTGCGCCAAAGTGGCTCGTTGTTGCAGACGGCCATCGGCGGTCACGAGAGTCCACGCGAGTATGCGCAGACGCTTGGCTCCGACCGCGAGGCCGAGGTTCGGTTCAGCGCCGAGATGCTCGACCGCGGCGTGATGGTGCTGCCCCGCGGCTGGTGGTTCCTTTCCGCCGTCCACGACGAGCGCGACGTCGAGCTGACGCTGTCCGCAGCCGCCGGCGCCCTGGACGCGGTCGCAGCCATGTCCTCCGAGCCAGCTCAAGGCTCGCGCTGATGGTGGCGACCTACGACGCGATCGTCGTCGGCGCCGGCCACAACGGCCTCGTCTGCGCCAACTACCTGGCCCGCGGCGGCAAGAAGGTGTTGGTCTTGGAGGGCCGCGAGGTGCTGGGCGGCGCCTGCACCACCGAGGAACTGATCCCCGGCGCCCGCTGGTCCTCCTGCGCCTTCATCGCCGGCCTCCTGCGACCGGAGATCATCGCCGAGCTGGAGCTAAAGCGCTACGGCCTCGAGCTCTACCAGGGCGACGCACTCGGCTTCGTCCTCTTTCGCGACGGCAGCCACTTCATGATGTGGAAGGAGCTCGACCGCACCCTGCGCGAGCTCGAGAAGTACTCCAAACGCGACGCCCAGCGCTTCCTCGACTTCGGCCTGCGCCTGCAGCGCTTCGCCGAGATCTTCCGGCCCTTCCTGCTGGCGCCGCCGCCGCGCCGCTCCGAGGTCCTGGCCGCCTTCGAGGAGGCGGGCGAGCCGGAGCTGTTTGACGAATTCGTCCTGCTCTCGACCCGCGACCTGCTCGACCGCTACTTCGAGTCCGAGCACCTGAAGGGGTTCTTGAACTTCTTCGGCATGGTCTCGATCTGGGGCGGGCCCTCGACCCCGGGCACCAGCTACGTCTACGGCCACCACGCGATCGGCGAGTTCGACGGCACCTTCGGCCAGTTCGGCTTCGCCCGCGGCGGCATGGGCTCGATCTCGGCTGCGCTGGCCAAATCGGCGCAAGCCCATGGGGTGGAGATCAAGCTGGATACCCCGGTGGCGCGGGTGATCGTCGAGAACGGCACGGCGCTCGGCGTCGCCACCGAGTCCGGCGCGGAGTACCGCGCCCCGCTCGTCGTCTCCAACGCCGACCCGCAGCGCTCGCTGCTCGGTCTGCTCGAGGACTCCGACCTCGAAGATGATTTCCGCACCGCGGTCGAGGGGATCGACATGCGCGGCTCGATGGCCCGCATCCACCTGCTGATCGACGAGCTGCCCCGCTACCTGCCGTTCGCAAACGCCGAGCTCGGTCCCCAGCACCACGGTCACCAGATGCTCGGCGCCTCGGTCGAGAACTTCGAGCGAGCCTGGGAGGCACAGCGCCAGGGCGTCTTCCCGCAGGAGTGGGTGATCGAGGCGGTGATCCAGTCGGCCACCGACCCGACCCTGGCCGAGCCCGGCAGGCACACCCTGACCCTCGGCGTCCAGCAGCTTGCCTACGAATTGGCCGGGACCGACTGGGATGCCGAGCGCGATCGCTGGGCCGACTCGGTGATGGAGGACCTCTTCGTCTTTGCCCCCAACCTCCGCGAGCACGTGCTCGAGCGCTACGTGATCACCCCGAAGGACATCGAGCGCGACTACGGGATCACCCGCGGCAACATCTTCCACGGCGCGATGGGACTCGACCAGCTGTTCTCGAGCCGCCCGCTCGCCGAGATCGGCTCATACGCCACCCCCGTCCGCGGCTACTACCTCTGTGGCGCCGGGACCCATCCCGGCGGCGGAGTCCTCGGAGCCAACGGACACAACGCCGCCAAGCTCATCCTCGGGACCGCCGTCGCCGCGACTCCCCCCGCGCGGCGACGCTCCGGCGGCCTTCTCGGCCGCGCGATGTCGACCAAGGCCGGGCGCAGGGCCGGCTACGCACTGGCCCGGCAACCGGCGCTGCGGCCGCTGGCGAAGCTGGCCGCACGAACAGGAGGTAACAAAGATGTCTGAACGGCTCGCAAGCAAAGTCGCCTTGATCACCGGCGCCTCTTCTGGGATCGGCGCCGCCACCGCGCGCGCCTTTGTCGCCGAGGGTGCGAAGGTCGCGCTCGTTGCCCGCCGCCCCGAGCCCCTCGAGGAGCTGGTCGCTGAGCTCGGGGACACCGCCGTCGCGGTTCCAGCGGACGTCGGCAAGCCGGCCGAGGCGCGGGCCGCGGTTGCCGCCACGATCGAGCGGCTTGGCGGCCTCGACGTCGTAGTCAACAGCGCGGGCGTCTGCTGGCCCGTCTCGCTCGAGGATGTTGACGACGAGCACTGGCAACAGGTGATCGACGTCAATGTCTCTGGCTCCTTCTGGGTCAGCCGCGACGCCGGCCTCTACATGCGTGAACGAGGCGGCGGCACGATCATCAACATCGGCTCCGACATGGCGCTGAACGGCGCCGAGCAGTACGTCTCCTACTGCGCTTCGAAGGCGGCAATTATCGGCCTCAGCCGTAGCCTCGCCGCTGAGCTGGCGCCGACGGTGACCGTCAACACGATCTGCCCCGGCCCGGTCGACACGCCGATGCTGACCGCCGAGTTCGAGTCGTCGGGTGATCTCGAGGCGGCGCGCCGCGAGACGATCGAGGCAATTCCGCTGAAGCGTCTGGGCAGACCGAACGAGGTGGCCGCGGGGATTCTCTACCTCGCCGCCGACGCCGGTTTCGCCACCGGGGCAACGCTCGAGCTCGACGGCGGCACGACAGTTCCCTGATCGCCGGCGAAAAACGCTTTCCCGATCCCCCAAAGGAAGAGAGGCTTCAAATGAGGTTCGATGGCAAGGTCGCGCTGGTAACTGGTGGCGGCTCCGGCATGGGTCGCGAGGTGGCGCTCGGGATCGGCCGCGAGGGTGGCAAGGTAGTCGTCTTCGACGTCAATGGCGATGGTGCCGAGGCGGTCGCCGCCGAAGTCGCGGACGCGGGTGGAACCGCGATTGCCCACCAGGGCGACGTCACCATCGCCGCCGACATCGGCGGCGGGATTGACCGCGCCCGCTCCGAGTTCGGTGGCTTCGACGTGATCCACAACAATGCCGGCGTCCAGCTCGAGAAACGGCTGCACGAAACCAGCGATGAGGACTGGGACTGGGTCAACACGGTCAACATGAAGGGCGTTTTCCTCGGCTGCCGCGAAGCCGTCAAGGCGATGGTGGAGACCGGCGGTGGGGGAAAG